>ENA-OVGR01000507-OVGR01000507.1-human-gut-metagenome-genome-assembly--contig:-NODE-507-length-44152-cov-14.059414_pt1 | contig 44152 bp, 54 predicted proteins | sample MGYA00237775_ERZ505429 | MGnify/ENA primary metagenome ERZ505429 (study PRJEB26158, sample SAMN06016345) | human gut metagenome | biome: human gut; feature: ankylosing spondylitis patient; material...
ATGTGGCCTTTTTGGGAACACAGAGAAGAAAGTGTACTGCTTCACCGGTGCCATAGGTGTTGAAGATGACTCGGCTTTGGTTGGGCTTGGATTTGAGCTTGATATAAAGTTCAAGGTTCAATGCCGGACCTAAACCAACATTTTGAAGCTGACAGTTAAAGCGCATGAAATCATTGGACGAATGCTGGTTAAGAAATATGCGCGTGTCTAAGTAGGTAACGGAGGTTTTGACATTTACCGTACCATCTGGGTTCAAGGCGACACAACAAGAGTCTTTGGTGAGATTATCGTCAGAAAACCGTGCGTCTGTAGATACGGAGAATATCGGTAGGACGCTGCAGCGCTGGGCTTCGGCGGTCTCCTCGTGGAGACGCTTGGACTCGGCCTGACTGTGGAGCAGGGCGGCGATGGCGGGAATGCAGCCGATGGCGCCGCCGAGATAGCCGCCCCAAAAGCCGAGCCAGTCACTGGAGGTGAGCGTGGACAGCGTCGGAATGGGGAGGTACATTGCACCGTTGACCGCTACGGCAAAAAACAGTATGGCGGCGACATATTTCCAAAGCCAATGGGTAGGTTCTTTGCTTTTCTTCATAGAACACCTCGTTTCGTTCGGGTGCTTCCATGATACGGCAAATGTCAAAAAATGTAAAGACGTAAAGAAAAAGCACGGTTTTTTATAGATACGCGCGCACGCGCGTATTTATCGGCTTGCTAAAAGCTTATGTATAGCCCCGCAGTGGCGGGAGAAGGGAGACCAGGGTGAAAATCATGGAGCGGACCTATCGTTGCAAAAACGGAGTAGTAGAAAAAACGCGGTATCACGTCGGAGACAACGCTCGTCCGCGCGGGCGCAAGACGGGCGTGACGACGCCGCGGCAGCAGGAGCAGAATTTTAACACGGCAGTCCGCCGCCTGGCACGCCTGCTCAACTGCAACTGCACGGCGGACAAGGGGCTGCTCGTGACGCTCCGCTTTGCGGACGAGGGGATCGACAAGCTGCGCGAGACAGCCGGAGACGATCCCGACAAGATCCGCGATGCCGCAGAGCATCAGGCGATGCTCTGGCTGCGCCGCATGCGCCGGAAGGACAAGGGCGTGATCCCGTTTTACACGCTTTCGGCGAGCGACATGGACGGCGACACCGGCGAGATGGTGCGTCTGCACGTGCATATCTGCATGGAGACGGACGGGAGCCTCAGCTGGGATACGCTGCGGGACGCATGGACGCTCGGGAGCGTCAACATCCGCAGCCTCCGAGGCCAGGACGACTACAGCCCGATCGCCTACTACATGCTCAAGCAGGTGCGGCGTGTGCCGGACCGCAAAAAATACAAAGTCAGCCGCGGGGCCGCTCTGCCGACGACGGAGGAGCGCGAGGTCGTGCTGTGCACCAAGATGCGCGCGCCTAAGGGCGCGAGGGTGCTGGAGGAGCGCTACGTCGAGGGCGAGGCCGGGGCATATCTGCGCTACGTGCCCCGCAAGCGCGGCAAAAAGCTCGGCGGACACAAAATGACGGCCCGCGAGCTGCTCGAAAACGGCGAAAATCTCGAAAAAGAAAGTTGACTCGCGGTCCGCGCGGGGGAATGCGCAGGCGCGGACCAAACAAACGCGCGCGCGGATGGGATATGCCGCGCCGATCATACGGGAGGACTCTGCCTGAGCGGCGCTCCGGCAGGGACAGGACCGCTATGCCGCCACGGTATAGCGGATATCGTGCATACACAGGAGGGCGAGGGGATGAGTTTCCGGCGGATGAGCGGGATCCGGCTGCCGTACCGGCGGCAGGGCCTGATCTACTTTACGCTGCTCAGCTACGAGGATATGGGCAAGGCGGGCAAAAAACGGATCGACGCCAAGCTGCTCGAGGCGGCCTACGGCGAGGAGGCGTATGCGGAGGCGCTGCGCGATTGGTGCTGCGGGAGGAGCACGGTGCAGGCGGCGGCGATCGCGCACGGCGTCAGCGAGAGCACGCTCTACCGGGCGCGCAAACGGCTGTATGAGGCATGGTAACGCGGCACAAAAGTTGACGGCAACTAACACGGCTACCGTGGTATCCTAACGGCAAACAGGGAGGGATGCACATGGGCCGAAAAAAGGCATACAAGCCCGCAGCGCTCCGGCGCGCGGTGCAGGAATACTTTGCAGCGCTGCGCTACCGGGAGCCGGTATACCGCGAGGAGCCGGTGCTTGACGACGACGGGCAGCCGGAGTTTGACCGGTACGGACACCCGGCGACGCGCTTTGTGCGCGTGGTGACGGAGGACGGGACGCCAGCCAGCAGGACGAGCTGGGTCAGCCCGCCGACGATCACGGGGCTGTGCGGGAAGCTGGGCATCAGCCGGCAGACATGGAGCAAGTATCTGGCCGCCGATGAAACGCACGACATCTGCGACGAGGCCAAGCGGGTGATCGAGACGTACCTGCAGGAGCGGCTCGAGGACAAAAACTCCGCAGCGGGCGCAAAATTTGCGCTGCAGGCCAACTATGACTGGCGCGAGCGGCGGGAGATCAGCACGGACGCGCCGACAAGAGCCGCGATCGCGGGCGGCGAGATGACGATGGACGACAAGCTGGCGCTGCTGCGCGAGATCCAGGGCATGCAGCTGCCGGGGACGGAGGGGACACATGACAGCGACGGTACTGTTTGAGCGGCTGCGCAAGCTCAAGCCGGTCCCGGCGGAGATCGACGACACGATCCTGCTGGACTGGCTCAATCAGGTTGAGGGGCAGATCCTCCACGAGATCTTTTTGCTGGCCTTAAGCGAGATCACGCCGTATTCGGCGACGCCAACCAAGGCGCTGGCAGCGCCGTATCCCTACGACGGGATCTATCTGCTGTGGATGGAGGCGCAGGTCGACTTTGCAAACGGCGAGTACGAGCGCTACACCAACACGATGCAGCGGTACAACACAGCGTGGAACGATCTGGCGCGGCACATTGCCAAGTGCATCCGGCCGGTCTACGGCAGGGCCGTGGAGCAGGGCTATTACCTGAGCGCCTACGGGATCGCCAAGGCGCACGGCTACACCGGAACGGAGGCCGAGTGGCTGGCCAGCCTCAAGGGCGCAGCGGGAGAGCCGGGCAAGGATGGCAAGCCGTTTCACTGGCGCGGGGCGTGGGATGCAGCCGCGACTTATGCGCATCTCGATGCCGTGGAGCACAACGGCAGCTGCTACGTCTGGACAGACGATGCCGACAGCACGGCCGGAGACGAGCCGGGCGTGGACGAGCTGTGGGAGCTGTGCGCGGCCGCAGGCGCAGCGGGCGCAAATGGGGCGCCCGGCGCAAAAGGCGACACCGGCGAAACAGGCCCGCAGGGGCCGCAGGGGCCGAAGGGCGATAAGGGCGACACCGGACCGCAGGGACCGCAGGGACCGTCCGGGGGCAGCGCGGAGCTGCCGCCGGTGCTGGGCAACTTTAACGCGGCGATGCAGGATGCAGCAGCCGGGTCTATCCCAGTCTACGCCGGAGACGAGGCGTGGGAGATCGAAAAGATCATCATGGAATACAACGAAAATACGCCCCTGAGCGGGTACATCCCGGATACGGCGTGGGTGGCGGCGTATATGGCAGCGCAAAAGGCGCTGCTCAAGCTGCTGCCCGATAGCGCGGCAGCAGACGCCGGAAAGCTGCTGCAGGTCGGAGCGGATGGAAATGCAGCGTGGGGGAATAGACTGCCGACGGCGCTGAAAAACCCGGCTGCGCTGACATTTACAGGCGCGGCAACCGGGACATACGACGGCTCCGAGGCGCTGACGATCACGATCCCCGAGGGCGGCTCCGGTGGGAGCACCGGCGGTGGGCTGCGGAAGATGAGCGCCGTAGCCAGCTATATCGGCATCCCGGTTGCCGAGCTGCCGCAGGACGGCACAGTTTGGATGTGCATCTCCAAAGGAGACGGCGCAGAGCTATACTCCGGTACCGTCACCATCGAGGGCGGAAGCCTCACGGCAAACAACCTGATCGCCGTGAGCAGCGGCTCCGTCATCCAGCTCAATCAGGCAACGACTATCGGCGCTGGCTTTGTCATATACGGGATGTCTGCGACGGATTACGTCGGCGTGTGGCAGCAGGTTGGGGCAGGAAGCGCAGCCATCAACTGGCGCGGAGAGTACTCTGCACAAACGGCGTATAACCGGCTGGATGCCGTGTCCTACGAGGGCAGCAGCTATGTATTTGCCTCCGATACCCCTGCCACAGGGGCTATCCCCGGCGTTGATGGAGAGTGGCAGCTGATGGCGCAGAAGGGAGACTCCGGCACGGACCTCTCCCTCGGCGTGACCGGCGCGACGGTCGGGCAGATTGCAAAAATCACAGCGGTCGACGCGAGCGGGAAACCGACCGCGTGGGAGCCGGTGGATATGCCGAGCGGGGGCGGCGAGACGTGGGAAGAAATCCGAACGCTGGAGATATCTGAGGATATCGTTAAAACTACGATAAGCACAGATAATGATGGAGCGCCATTCTCGCTAAAAAAAATATATATTGAGATAAAAGTAGTACCTCCAACAAATACCGATATCACTTACAATGCAACAGTATGTTGCGCATTTAATGGAAATGATCCATGGGGAGCCCGAAAGGTTAATTTGGGGGAGTCCCCAAAAACGGGGGAATCACATGCGATATTGATGATATCAGGATTTGATTCCTATGCAGGAAAAATTATTCCAGTTTTCGTCAAAGCACCCGATGGGCAATCGACTGCAAACATTCTGACGAACGGAAAAGGGGTATATGATTCACGTGGCGCATTTTCCGTCGGCACATTAAGTGACACAAACGTTCCTGCACTTTCGCCATGTCGCTCAATCGAAATTGGCAGCTATAGGTTGAGTCTATTTGCAGGCACAACAATTAAAATATGCGGGGTGAGAGCATGAAAATCTACGAAAACGGCGTAATCCGCGAAATGACCGCCGAAGAAATCGCGGAAGTGGAAGAAGCACAGGCTCGCTACGAAGCGGAAGAAAAGCACCGCCCGTACACAATCGGCGAGGTGAGCGAAATGCTCATCCGCCAGCAAATCAACACGCTTTCCGTGGACGACGCAGCCGCCATCCGCATGAAAGACTACTATCCCCCGTGGGAGAGCGGCAAGGCGTACACCGCCGGAAACGGTTGCCCGGTGGGCTATAAGGTAGTCCGTAACGGCCGCCTTTGGAAGCTCCGACAGGAGCACACATCACAAGATAACTGGGCGCCAGGCGAGACCGGAACGGAATCCCTCTGGAAGGAAATCTGCGAATCCCACGACGGCACGCAGTACGATCCGATCCCCTACAACGGCAACATGGAATTGGAAAATGGCAAGTATTACACGCAGAGCGATGTGCTGTATAAGTGCACCCGCGATACTGGGAATCCGGTTTATAATTCGCTGGCGGAGCTGGTGGGAATTTATGTGGAAGTGGTCACGGCATGATCTACTTTGTACCTGGCATGCACATCGAGGAGGGGATGCGGTACACCGACGGGATACGGCGGTATATCGCGATCCGGTCCGGGCAGGCGTTGAGCCTGACGGACGAGTACTATTTTGAGGCGCTTTAGCGCCGGGAGGAGGACAAGATGCAGCAGTATCAGTGCCTGTTGGTGGCAAACGAGTGCTACCAGCGCGGGAGGATGATGACGCCGACCAAGATCGTGGTGCACAGCACGGCGGCAAACAATACGAGCATCAGCCGGTACGTGCAGCCCGCGCCGGGGCAGACGGCCGGGCTGATGCAGTATCAGCCGCAGGAGCGCAAGCTGACGGCAGCCGAAACGAAAGCCGTCCTCGGCGAAAACCGGTATGGGAACGACTGGAACCGGGAAGGCCTGTACGTCTGCGTGCACGCCTTTCTCGGCAAGCTGGCAGACGGCAGCCTTGCGGTATGTCAGACACTGCCGTGGAAGATGCGGTGCTGGGGCGTCGGCTCCGGACGCAAGGGCAGCTATAACGACTGCTCGATCCAGTTCGAGATCTGCGAGGACGATCACCGCGACGCGGCCTACTGCCGTGACACGTTTGAGCTTGCGGCCGAGCTGTGCGCCCACCTGATGCGGGCCTATCCAACGATCACGGAGATCGTCAGCCACAACGAGGCCGGGCAGCGGGGCTACGGATCCGATCACAACGACCCGGATAACTGGTGGCCGCGGCACGGCTACACGATGGGGATGCTGCGGCGGCGCGTGGCGGAGCTGCTGGCGGGCAAGCCGCAGCCCGCGCCGGAGCCGAGCGCAAAGGAAATTTACCGCATCCGCAAGAGCTGGGGCGACGCAGCCAGCCAGATCGGGGCGTACAGCGATCTCAGCAACGCCATTGCGGCCTGCCCGACGGGCTACAGCGTATACGGTCCCGGCGGAAAGGCAGTGTATTCCGGCGGAACGACGGTCGTGCCAGACAACAAAGTGCAGCCGCCGAAGCAGTACACAGCCGGATACCGGCGCGGCTACGCCGTCCGGGCAAACGGCGGGCTCAACCTGCGCAAGGGACCGGGCACGCAGTATGCCAGCATCCGCGTGATGCCGGACGGCAGCAGGTGCAGCTGCTACGGATACCACACGGGCGAGTGGCTGTACGTCGTGTCCGCAGCGGGCGTGACGGGGTACGCCAAGCTCGAGTATCTGGAGAGGCGGTGAGGCGGTGACGCAGGAGGAGATCGCAGTCAAGCTCAAGGAGACGGAGGACCGCAGCCGGAGCAATGAGCGCCGCATCGAGGGCCTCGAGCGGGACCAGAGGGCATTAAACCAGCTGGCCACGAGCGTGGCCGTGATGGCGCAGGAGCAGCAGACGATCCGGAGGGACGTGGCCAAGAGCGGCGAGGACATCAAGGCGGTGCGCAAGAGCATCGAGGCACTGCAGGCAGCGCCCGGAAAGCGCTGGGAGAAGGTCGTGGAAAAGATCATCCTCGTGGCAGTCGGCGCGGTCGTCGCGTGGCTGCTGACAAGGATGGGCATCAAATGAGGAGGGGAAAACCATGAGGAACTGGAAAAAGTGGCTCAAGGCCGCCGCGATCCGCGCCGTAAAGACGGTGGCGCAGACGGCCGTGGCGACGATCGGCACGAGCGCCGTGCTCGGCGAGGTCAACTGGGCCGTTGTGGCCAGCGCTTCCGCGTTGGCGGGAGTGCTCAGCCTGCTGACCAGCGTGGCGGGCCTGCCGGAAGAAAAAAACGAATAAGGCCGGAAAGAGAGCGCCCTGCGGAGAACCGCGGGGCGCTCTCTTTGCATATTTACGCGGCATGACAAGTTGACGGCAACTAACACGGCTTTTGGGGTAAAATGGCCAAAACCGGTGAGAGGAGGGGACAGCATGGCAGACAGCAGAGACGGCTACGCGGGCAAGATCGGCCACGGCGGACAGCAGTACATCAAGGCGCCTTTTGGCAAAAAGCCGACGGCGGATCAGAGCCGGATCCACACCGGCACGGACCTGCGCATGACGGCAGGCAAGAAGCTCAGCGGCAACGCGGGCAGCAACAAGTGACGCCCTGAGGGGCAGAAAGGGACAACATGGACTGGTATCAGAAGTTTGGGCTGCCGCAGCCCGAAGAAGGCGCAAACGAGCAGGGAGCCGCCGCCCCTGACGCTGACGAGACTCCGGCAGGCGAAAACGGGCAGGAGATCGCCGAACCTGCAGAAACCGAAGAAGCGGAAGATCACGCGGCAGAGACGCAGCCGGACGCGGAGGACGCTCCGCAGGGGGAGGCGCAGCAGCCGCAGGACAAGGAGACCCGCCGCCAGCAGGCTGCGGCCCGCAGAGAGCGGGAGCAGAGGGAGGCGATCGACGCCGCACTGGCGTCCGAGCGGGAAAAGTGGGAGAAAGAGGTCTTTGGCAAGGCCGGGATCAAGGACCCGTTTACGGGCAAGACCGTGGAAAACATGGAGGACTGGAGAGCATTCCAGGCCGCCACGGCCAACGCCAAGCTGGCAAACGACCTCAAGGCAGGACGGCTGACACCGGAGGGGCTGCAGCAGGCCCTGATGCAGTCGCCGGAGATCCAGCAGATCCTCAGCGGAGCCAAGGAGGCGCAGCAGCGCGCCGAGGCAGCCGAGCAGAGAGCCGGAGCGCAGGAGTTTTCGCAGCGCCGCGAGACGGAGCTGGCGGAGATCCGCCGGATGAATCCCGCCATCAAGTCGCTGGACGACATCATGGCGATGGAGACCGGCTCCAAATTTGCCGATGCGGTACGCCGAGGCAATAACTACGTCGACGCATACCGGCTGGCCAACTTTGATGCCCTGCAGCGCGGCCAGCGCGCAGCAGGAGAACAGGCAGCGCGAAACGCTGCGGCCGGGCTGCAGCATCAGCAGCGGACACGGCAGACGACCGGAGACACCCCGGCACCCGTCCCGGCAGGGGTCAAGGCCTTTTACAAGGCACTCAACCCCAATGCGACGGATGCGGAGATTTCCGCACATTACAACAAGACACACAAGGCCGGATAACGGCCGGAAGGAGGACAAATGGCATTTTTACCGCAGAGCTACCGCGACGGTCAGCCTGAGCCGTGGGAATACCTCGAGGCATCCGCCATCGGGGCATGCCCCGTCGGCATGGCGCTGACGCTCACGAGCGGCAAGCTTGCAAAGTGCACCGGCGAAACGCGGCCGGACTATATCAGCATGTACGGCGGCACGGTGGCTGCCGGGGACGTGATCCCCTGCATCCGCGTGCACGAGGAGACGATCTTTGAGACGGAGTGGGGTGTGGCCAACACCGGCGCGGCCGTCGGCCAGATGGTGACGATCGACACGACCGGCTCCAAGGCCACGGCGACCACGACAAACGGCGTCTTTGAGGTCGTGAGCTACAAGGGCACGGCGATCGGCGACACGGTCCGCGGCAGATTTATTCGCCCGGGCACGGTGACGAGCACGGGCTAACAGACAGGAGGGGAAATATTTGGCAGGAATTATCGTTTCGGAATCCAGCAACGTGACCAACTCGCTCTTTGGCGAGCTGCAGTCTCCGCTGCGCATGCTCTTGGAGAGAGAGTATGAGGCGTGGATGCAGAAGGAGGGCAACGCACTGCAGGATCTCTTTGTCAACATGCCGATCACGACGGCGAGCACCACGCTCGGCGGATTGACCGGCAGCAACAGCTTTGAGCCGGTCGGCGAGAACGGCGCGTATCCGCAGGGCGGCATCGAGGAGGGCTATTTTAAGACCTTCCGGCCGGTGACGTGGAAGGGCAGTTTCTCGATCTCCATGGAGATGATGGAGGACAAGCTCGACAGCGTGCTCAAGGGCCAGCCGATCCAGTTCCTGGACGACTACTGGCGAGCACGATCCAAGTTCTTCTGGGGTCTGCTCGGTACGGCGCTGCAGAACAACGACACGATGCAGCTCGGCGTCGAGACCTTCTCGACGAAGACCAAGGACGACGTGAAGCTGTTTTCGCAGTCGCATAAGATCAAGCGCACCGGCAAGACGCAGAGCAACGCATTCTCCAACGCGTTCTCTGAGACTAACCTCGGCCTCGTGGCGACGGCAATGCAAAATCTCAAGACCGACAGCGGCGAGCCCGCGGGCCTTGAGCCGGACACCATCATCATTCCGAACGACGCCAAGGCCAAGGCCGACGTTTTCGGCGTGCTGGGTGCGTTCCACGACACCGGCACGGCCGCGAGCAACAAGTTCAATTACCAGTTCGGCAACTGGAACGTGATCATCGCGCCGTACCTCAACGCCTACATGGGGACGAGCGGCTACCCGTGGATCCTCGCCGATCTGTCGTACAACAAGCGCTACTACGGCGCCGTGGATGTCGACCGCAAGCCGCTGACCGTGCGCAGCGAGATTGCCGAGAACGACGCGAACGTATGGAAGGGCAACGCCCGATTCACGGGCGGCTTCTACGATTACCGCGCCTTCGCGGCCGCGGGCGTGAGCTTTGGAAGCTCGCTCACCTGAGGGAGCATGAGTAAGTAAAAAGGGGGCAGGGAAATGGACGACAAGGCGCTGCAGGCTGCGCTGTGGTACAAGCAGCTGTGCGAGAGCAACAACGCCGTTTTCCTGCCCCTGTTTTTTGACCATCACCGGCACCTGATCCTGATGGGCGGCGGCGGCAGCGGCAAGTCGATCTTTGCAGGCCGCAAGGTGCTGGAGCGCTGCGCGACGGAGCCGGGGCACAGGATGCTCGTGGTGCGCAAGGTCGCCAAGACGCTGCGCGAGAGCTGCTTTGACCAGCTCAAGGCGCAGGCCATGCAGTACTACGGCCCGGCGATCAGAATGATCCCGCGAGGCAAGAGCGGCGACATGTACATCACGTTTACCAACGGCAGCGAAATTTTGTTTGCCGGACTGGACGACGTGGAAAAGCTCAAGTCCATCCACGATATCTCGGGCATCTGGATCGAGGAGGCGAGCGAGCTGCTGGAGGGAGACTTTAATCAGCTGGACATCCGCCTCCGCGGCGAGAGAAAGTATTACAAGCAGATCATCATCTCGTTTAACCCGATCTCCATCACGCATTGGCTCAAAAAGCGGTTTTTCGATCGCAAGGACGCCCGCGTGGTGACGAGCCGGACGACGTACAAGGACAACCGCTTTCTGCCGGAGGAGGACCGCCTGACGCTGGAGGCATTCCGCGAGACGGACCCGTATTATTATCAGGTATACTGCCTCGGGCAGTGGGGCGTGCTGAGTCAGACGATCTTCTGGCGCGCCATCCTGATGGATCGGCTGCTGCACTGCAAAAAGCCGATCCGGCGCGGGAGATTTGCCTACCGCTACGACGAGACCGCGATCACGGACGCAGCGTTTACGGACGCGGAAGACGGCGAGACGCTCGTCTGGGAGGAGCCAAAGGCGGGACACCCTTACGTCATCGGCGCAGACACGGCGGGAGAAGGCTCGGACTGGTTTGTCGCCTGCGTCATCGATAACAGCACGGGGCGGCTCGTGGCAAAGTACCGCACGAGGACCGACGAGGATCTGTTTGCCCGTGAGGTATGGTGCCTCGGCATGTGGTACAATCAGGCCCTCGTTGGCATCGAGGCCAACTTTTCGACGCATCCGATCAAGGAGCTTTCACGGCTGCGGTATCCGCGGCAGTTCGTGCGGCAGGTCGAGGATAGCCTGACGCATGTGGTGCGCGAGGCGCTCGGCTTTAAGACGGACCGTCTGACGCGGCCGGTCATCATCGCGGAGCTGCAGGGGATCATGCGTGAGCATCCGGAGCTGATCGACGACGAGGATTGCCTCAACGAGATGCTGACCTTTGCCCGCAACAGCAAGGGACGGCCGGAGGCGGTCGAGGGCGCGCACGACGACTGCGTGATGGCGCTGGCGATCACATACTATGTGCGCCAGCAGCAGCGGGCGACCGTGGAGACGCGGCACAAGCGCGTCAAATGGGACAAGGATCAATGGGAGGACTACAGATCGGCCGACGCCACGGAGCGGGCCTATCTGATCGGCAAATGGGGCAACCCATTCTGAGATAGGAGGGAAATATGCTGCAAAATATCCGACAGCTGGCGGGAGAGCCGCCGGAGCTGACCGGCAACGCCGCGGCTGACACGGCCGCGCTCAACCGCTGGCACCGCAAACTGATGGCGGGCCTCGAACATCTATTTTGGCAGGTCGAAAACGAAATGGACGCGATCACCGGCGACCGGGCAGCCATGGCGGAGCGAAAGATGCAGGCCGCGAAAAAGCGGCTGGAACGGGGGAGACAGAATGGGTAGACTGCCGGGCATGGCCTACAGCTCCGGGATCACGCGGTCGCAGCAGGTGCAGTTCGGCGGCCTGCGGCACCACCCGAACGCCGGAGACGGCGAGATTTATGACATGGAAAATATGAGCGCGCGGGACTATCCCCTGCTGCGCTCTCGCGATAAGCGCCGGAACGGCGGAACGCTGACCGGCGCAACGGAGATGTTTTTTGACAACCACGCGATGTGGTACGTCGATGCGGACGGCTGGCTGTGCTACAAGTGGGCGCTGCTCAACCTCAAGGTCGCATACGTCGGGACAGGCGAGACAAAGTTTGTGCGCTTCGGGGACCGCATCGTGCTGATGCCCGCGAAAAAGCTGGTGCAGGCAAAATACACCGTCACGGGGAAGGCAGACAATCCGGCAGCCCTGCCGACGAGCGCCGAAAAGGGAACGGCATACGTCATCAACACCAATAACGATCCGCAGGACCCGAAATGGTCGCTCTTTGTGTGGACCGGCGACGAGTGGGACAGCAGCATGGGTGCGTGGGTCGTGAGCATGGAGGCGGAGCTGACGGCGACCAAGATCACGATCTCGGACGGGACGATCTACGGAGCCGCCGCCACGGCCAATACGCTGACGATCAATTCCCCGGCATCGGCCGATTTTGCAAAGGCGGGATTTCAGGCCGGAGACGCCGTGGAGATCGACGGCCTGACCACGGAGCCGGACAATAACAAGATCGCGATCATCCGCGAGATCGGTTCAAAGAGCATTGCCTTTTCCGATTATTGCTTTAAGATCCCGCTAAGCGCCAGCGGCGAGAAGCAGACCTCGTACAGCGAGACGGGGACGATCACGCTGCGGCGCAGCGTGCCGGACATGGACGTGTGCTTTGAGTTCGAAAACCGCCTGTGGGGCGCGGAAAAGAAGGAGATCTTTGCCAGCGCACTCGGAGACCCGACGAACTTTTACGTCTTTGACGGGCTGAGCACGGACAGCTGGTACGTGGAGCTGCAGACCCGCGGCGAGATCACGGGCGGCATCGGCTGGCATTACCCCACGTTTTTCCGCGAGGGATACATCCTGCGGATCTACGGCGCGGGCGCCACGACATTCCAGACGAGCGAGATCCTCGCACCGGGCGTAGCGCACGGCATGCAGAACAGCCTCGGCGCAGCGGGCGGACTGCTGTTTTACTACTCTCCGCAGGGCATGATGGCCTACGACGGGGATTACCCGCAGGACCTGCAGCAGGTCTTTGGGCCGGGTAAGTACAGCGGCGGCCTCGCACAGAGCGACGGAACGGACTACTACATCCAGCTCAAAAAGCCGGGCGCGGCCCCGCAGAGGCTATACCATTACGACGGGCTGCGCGGCATCTGGACCGTGGAGGACAGCCCCAACATCGACAGCATGGCGCTGATAGAGGGCGCGGAGACGCTGCTGCCGTCCATCATCGCAATGACGACAGGAAAGGCGCTGACGACGCTCAAGGGGCCGGGCGGCCAGTGGGCAGAAAACACGGCGGCCGTGGCGAGCTTTGTGGAGTTTGCGGACTTTACGATGGAGTCGCCAAACCGGAAAGCCGTGAGCAAGCTGCTGCTGCGGCTGAGCCTGACGGGCGCGAGCGTGACCGTCAAGATCCAGTACGACAGCAGCGGGACGTGGAAAAGCGTGGCGACGCTGACCGCAGCGGGCAAGCGGAGCTATTACCTGCCGGTCGTGCCGCACCGGTGCGACCATTTCCGGGTCCGCATCGAGGCGACGGGAGAGTGGGCGCTGCACAGCCTCGCCATTGAATACTACGCCGGAAGCGCGCTGCATTAAGGAGGACACATGGACAACGCAAAAAAGGTCCTGCACAAGTGGCAGGACAAGCTGGACCGCAACCTGCAGGCCTACGCCGGGGAGCTTGACAAGATGGACGCACGCGAGGTGCAGTACAAGGGCGGCCACGCGCTGCGGCCGCTGATCGAAAACGGGATCGACGAGCCGACGGAAACTCCACATGTATGGAACATCACGTCGGAGAACATCGAATCGGAGATCGACAACAGTATGCCGACCGGAAAGGTAACGCCGAGCCGACAGCAGGACAACCTGCTCGGCAAGATGATCGAGGCCATGCTCCTGGACGAGCTCGACCGGCTGCCGGCGGAGCGCATCAACGACCGCGCAGAGCGCACCTGCAAGGTGCAGGGCGGCGTGCTGTATCTCGTGGAGTGGGACAGCGCGCAGCGGACGCACACGACCGTCGGCGAAAACAGCATCACAGTGCTGCATCCCAAGCGCTACATCCCGCAGGACGGCGTAGAGGAGCCGGAGGACATGGACTACATGTTTATCCGCATGCCGCAGACCAAGGGCTACGTCAAGCGCCGGTACGGCGTGGACGTCTCGGACGAGACGGAGGAGGACGCCAGCCTGCGCGGCGAGGAGGCCAGCACGGCCGAGGACCTCGTCACGCTGGAGACGGCCTACTACCGAAACGAGCACGGCGGCGTCGGACGCATCGTCTGGGTGGGCGACACGGTCTGCGAGGAGCTGGAGGACTGCCAGAGCCGCCGCCTGCGCCGCTGCAAGAAGTGCGGGCAGACCGAGGCGGACTCGGCAAACTGGAAGATGGTCGGCCCGACCGTAAACGGTGAGTATCCGCAGGGGCTGCCGCCGGAGCGGCGGAGAAAGGACGCCTGCGCCTACTGCGGCGCGCGCAGCTGGGAGGAGACGGACGAGGAAGGACGCTGGATGACCATCGCCGACCTGCGCGAGAAGGGCGTCCGCGAGGACGTGCTGAACCGCCTGCAGGGGATGGCTGCACCGGAACCGGCTGCGGCAGAGCCGGAGTTTACGCCGGACGAGACAGTCGCGGGCGCAGCGGGTAGTTTGACGCCGGAGGCAGAAAGCGGCGCAGAGACGATTCTGGGGCCTGAGACGCTGCCTCCGTACAACACGCAGACGCAGGCAGACACGGAATACTGGGTGCCGTACTATCGCCCGAACATCTACCCTGTCGTGCTGCAGCGGAATGTGACCGCATGGGGAACGTTCCTGGGCGAGAGCGACTGCGACAAGATCAAAGATCAGCAGAACACGGTGAATCACCTGAGCCGGAAGATGATCACGCGCATCAGCAAGTGGGGCACGAAGATCGCGATGCCGGACAATCCCGGCCTCCGCATGGACGGGCAGGATCAGGAGCTGTGGTACATGCCGCAGTCCGATCTGGCGCAGGTCAAGCAGTTTGATTTTACCGGCGACCTCGAGTGGCCGTATGCATACCTCAATCACGTCTACGAGGAGAGCCGCCGGATCCTCGGCATCACGGACTCGTTCCAGGGCCGCACGGACACGACGGCGACGTCCGGCAAGGCCAAGGAGTTCTCCGCCGCGCAGGCAGCCGGCCGAATCGAAAGCAAGAAAATCATGAAGAAGGCCGCGTGGGCCGAAATCTTCGAGCGGCTCTTTCGAAACAAGCTCGCATACTGCGAGGAGCGGCGAAAGATGCACGGGAAAAATGAGATGGACACGGAATGGAACTCGTGGGCGTTTCTGGAGTGCGACGAGGCGGGGGAGCTCTACTGGAACGATCAGTTTCGCTTCAGCTGCGACAACGCATCCGGGCTTGCCGCGAACCGCGAGGCCATGTGGCAGGAGATCACGCAGCACCTGCAGAGCGGCGCTTACGGCAACCCGAGCGAGCCGCAGACGCTGATCCGCTACTGGGCGCAGATGGAAATGCAGAATTACCCCGGCGCGGGGACAATCAAGAAGCTGCTGGAGGAGCAGGCTGCACAGCAGCAGGCGCAGGCGATGGCCATGCAGTCGCAGCAGGCCATGCAGCAGCAGATGGGTATGCAGCAGGGCATGCAGTAAGGAGGGGCCATGCAGTACGGATATAACAAGGATACGGACTACAAAAAGCTGATGGATGACGCGGCCGCGAAGGGCAACTACGCACAGGCAGCGATCTATGAGCAGATGCGCAATGAAAAGATCGCGGGCGAAGGACTGAACCAGTGGGCGCAGACCAACCAGTACGCAAATTACCTGCAGGGGGCCGGAGCAAACACCGGCTGGAAGAACCCCTATCAGGAGGAGCTGGACGCCGCGATCAAGCGCCTGCAGGAGAACAGCGGCGGGGCCTATAAGTGGGACCCCGAAAACGACACGGCCATGCAGGAGTACCGCAAGACCTACCTGCGCGAGGGCGACCGGACGATGCGCGACACGCTGGGAGCCTACGCCAAGCAGACGGGCGGCCTTGCCTCCACGCAGGCCATTGCGGCGGCCAGTCAGGCGGCTGACAACTACAAGGCGCAGCTGGCCGACAAGGTCCCGGAGCTGGAGCAGCAGGCATACAACCGCTGGTACAACGAAAAGCAGACGGCCCGGCAGGATCAGTACAACTACCTCTCGGCCCTGATGAACGCGGGCAGCGCCGCGCAGAGCGACTACAGCCTGCGCATCAACGAGGCGCTCAACCGCTGGCAGCAGCTCGGATATGCGGACGATCAGGTGTCGAGCGTGCTTGGCGTGGGCGTGGGCACGCCGACGACGGACCAGTCGTATCAGAACTGGCAGAAGATGCGGGCGCAGCAGGACGCCGACTGGCAGCGCGAGCAGTGGAGATACCAGCAGGAGCTGGACAAGTACAGCCAGAACGAGCAGCAGCGCCAGAACGCCTATAACCTCGCAATGACGATGCTGCAGCTGGGCCAGATGCCGAGCGCGGAGATGCTGGCACAGGCCGGGATCAGCGGCGAGGATGCGAAGCGCATCCTCGCGGGCGTGCAGGCGCAGAGCGGCGGGTACAGCGGAGGCTCCGGAGGATCTTCCGGCGGAGGATCGTACAGCTCCGGCAGCGGGGGCGGGTCGGGAAGCGGGAGCGGCGTGACGGGCGGAGTGGATGAGGACACGCCGTACCTGAAAGACCTGAATCAAATGAGCACGACGGCAAGGAAGTATTATCTTGACATCCAGAGGACTCTGCGATATGCAAAGACCAAAGAAGAAGCCGAGCGAGCAAAGAATTCGCTGATCGCTGTAATGGATGCAGCATATGACGCCAATCAATTGACAACGGAGGAGTACAATAGGCTGCTGATGGAGTTCGGCGAGCACTGATACAGGAGATAGTATATGGCGAGAATTATCGGGAAAGAGTATCTTGCCCGCCAGAAGAGAGCCGAAGAAGCGAAGAAGAAGGGCGAGAAGCGGCAGGCAGATATTATCGTAGAGAGAGCAGACCAACAGATCGACAATATCATAAACAAAGCTAACCAGACGATCAGGCAGTATGTTCCAGGTGCAGCCCTGAGAAGGCTCGAAAATGGGACGCAGGGAGGATACCCGCAGCGGGAAGAGACGCGGCGGGTGATCGGGAAAGAATATCTTGCACGGGTCAGGGCGGAAACAGTTGAAAAGGCAAAGGCCAAGGCTGGCCAGATCAACAGCACGGCGGTGAAGAGCGCCTATAAGCAGGTGCGAAAGGATGCCCGCGGGAAAGCGGAGCGGCATGTGGCGGTCAACACGACGGCCCCGCTGGATTTTGCGGAGGCCGGAAGGTATCGGGCAAAGTTTTTGAGCGGCCGCAGCGTCGACAAGGTGCAGCGGGAGTATGACACCACGCGGGAGCGCGCGGAGGAATACCGCCAGAAGGCACTGCATCTGCGGGAGACCGGAGATGCGCAGAGGGAAGCCAGCAGTACCACTGCGACCGGGAAGGACCGCGAGGATGAGACCAGATTCGGCTCCTATCTGACGCGGTCCGCTGACCAGTGGGACAAGCTCGCACAGGAGGAGAGCAGCAAGGCGCTCGAGCTTGCGCGGGAGCTGGGATATGCCAAGGTGTATCAAGTCCAAAAGACAGAGGCCGACATCGTCAAAAAGCCGGATTTCGCGCAGAAGTCGGAGGCAGACCCGAAGGTGCTGGAGCTCGGCAACGAGGAGAACCGGCCGCAAATGAGTCGCGCGACGGCCATCTACGGAGGAATTAACCATTCGCCGTATTTTGAGACCCGAGGCTCGGAAACGTTTATGACGGACGAGGAGGTAAAGATCTTTACCTACCTCTACAACACGCAGGGCGAAAAGGCGGCGGAGCAGTATTACGACATGCTGTCCGACACGCTGGAGCTGCGGCGCGGCACGGAAAAGGCGGCCGGGCTCGACAACACGTTCGAGCGGACGATGTTCTCGCTCAGCCAGGGCGTGCGACGCTTTGGACGCGGCATCGAACAATTGTTCACAGACGAGCAGCTGCCGCTCTATGGTGAGGACTACGCCGAAAACATCATCAACGCCAACGCGAGCCACGGCGAGAGGATCCTCTACAGCGCGGCAAACAGCATCGGCAACATGCTGCCGATGGTCGCGATCTCTGCGGCGACGCAGGGCATCGGGGGCGCAGTCGGACTGAGCGCGGAAGCAGCGCAGGCGGCTGGCAAGGCGGCCGGCGTGGCGAGCATGTTTGCAGGTGCAAAAGGAAACGCCTACACCGAGGCCATGCAGCAGGGCATGACCAAGGCGCAGGCGTCGACCTATTCGACGCTCGTCGGTGCGAGCGAGGCAGGGCTGGAGTATCTCATCGGCGGTATCAGCCGATTCAGCATGGGCAGCGGCATCGGCGACTTCGTGCAGGAGGCGATCTCCGGGCTGGGCCGCGGCTATGCGCGCGTGGCCTTCCGCTTTGCGGGCAGCCTGATCGGAGGCTCGATCGACGAGATCATCGAAGAAAACACGCAGAACTATCTGGAGCCGCTGTTTATCAACTACGTCACCGGCAAGGAGGCAGAAATGCCGGGTTGGGACGAATTCATCGAAACGACCCTCTCCACGCTCATTACGACGGGCGTGATGGAGAGCCGCGGCTCGTTCGCCGAAGCGAAGCGGAACATCGCATTCACGCCGTTCGAGGCGCAGCTGGAATGGGTGTCCGACGCGAAGAATGTGTTTGCCGAAGGGACGGACGTTGCGGAATTTGCGGACGTGCTGGAGAGCCGCCTGCAGGCCGGAGACCCGATGAGCTACAAGGAGTTCCGCGAGGGCATCCGCGCCCTCGGCGTGGATGAAAAGACCATGGACCGGATCGCAAAAGGCAAGTTGACGGTCGATGAGGTCTTGACGTCCACGGAGAACGGCGATAAAATCAGCCTGAAGGAGTGGCAGGCCGGGCAGAATAGCACGGCGCAGCAGGTACAGAGCCAGACGCAGCGGGCCGAAACGGTACAGGCGGAGAACAACAATGTTGAGGATGCCATGACCGCAGCGGAGCAGGAGGCCGACCGACTGATCGCCGAATGGAACCGCGGCGAGAACAGCACCTATGAGCTCGGGCAGCAGGCGCAGCTCGTGATGCAGCAGCTCGAAGAAGAAGTGCGGGAGGGAACTGCGACGGATCCCGGCAGTTACATGAACCGCCAGATCCAGCTGCAGGAGATCGTGCGCTCTGCGCCGGAGGCGAGCACTGCGCAGCAGGCCGCTCAAAACACGACAGAAGGGATTGACAACAATGGCAGAACGGAAATTTTTGATGACGGCGCGCAACGGGATGCAGGTCTGGGTACCGGAGAGCAAGCTGGAGCAGTGGAAGAAGGCGCAGGAGGACCAGTCGCCGGAGGCGCAGGAACGCAGACGCAAAACGGCCGAGCGGATATTAGCGGCGGTCGAGAGGCTGTCAGCGCAAGGGAAATCGGAGTAAAGGGCGGCACAGCAGAGAAAAACATCCACGTCGTCATTCCGAGCGAGATCGACACGGCGCGGGCGGAAGATGCGGCGCTCGTCGAAAAAATGAACCGCATCGTCGTGGAAGCGGCGGCAAAGGGACAGGACGTCACGTTTGTCTCCGGCGCGATCACGGTCGAGTCCGGGGACCGGACTGTGCGCGTGGAAGGCGTGCGCCAGACGGGCGACAACGGAAGGACGCAGATCTATTTGCAGGTCGACGGCCGACGGGACATGGAGCGCATCTACCGCCACGAGGATTTCCACGACGCGGTGGAGGCGCAGCCGGGGCTGCTGCAGCGCCTTGCCGACCGGCTCATGCAGGAGTACGGCCGCGAGGAAATGCTGCGCATGGCGATTGACTATGCCGAAGCATACGACGGCATTTACGGCGAGTTTACCGAGGACATGACGGAGGAACAGGAAAACGAGCTTGCGGTCCGGTACATGGAGGAGGCCTTTGCGGATGCCTACGCGGGGATCCGCAGAGGGCAGCGGCGCATCCGCTCCGCGCAGAAAACGCTGGAAAACAGCGGGGAGATCGAGACGCTCCGGACAAGGGGCCAGACGGCGCAGAACGTGCAGGAGGAGCAGAACGGGAAACTGTCTATTGCAGATGGACTGCTCGACAAACTTCGGCGCGTAGCAGAAAACAGGTATCGCGGAGCTGACGAAATCTATATCGGGGAAACATCGGACTTTTTGACACGGGAGATCGGTGTCGATGCGGCAAAGGTCACAATGCCCGCGAGCAAAGCGTACGCCGCAATGGTTACCGAAGAGCGGGCCAAGATGGATGACCGATACAACAAAAACACAAACTATCACGGGCTAGGAGCGGATGGGCTGCTCGAAATCCTTGAAAAATCGGAAAATCCAGTGGCGGCTTTTGTTTCCAAGCCGGGAGAAAAAGGAAGCCGCCGCAACCGCCTAGTGCTTGTAACAGACAAAGAAATCAATGGCGGGACGGCGGTAGTAGTTGAAGAAATTGAAACTAGAGGAAAATACAAAAACAAACTACTCGATGTAAACAAAGTAATAACAGCGTACGAACGCGATAAAGTAGCAAACGACATTGAAACCGCCGCAGCAACTGGAAAGCTCTTGTTTTTGGATAAAAAAAGAAGCCAGAGCTTAAATGCTGGGAACCAAGGGTCCAATTCCCAGGGAACCATGCAAAGCTCTGACTTCCAGACTAATATACAAAACTTTCTCGCAGATGTCAAGTGGGAATCCGGGGAATACGATAAAAAAGTTTCGGGAAGCGGACCGGTCGAGAGCGATATCGCAGCAGCATTCCGAAAAGCGCTGGAGAAGAAGACGAGTTTCTCGGTATCGGACGACCTAAATGAACTTAATCAGCAGGTGCAGGGGGCCGAGGCTGCGACACGCAGCGACGCGCTCAAGGCACAGGCGGAAGCAGAGCTGCAGGAGTACCTGAAAAAGGGAAAGGGTGAGCTGGCACAGTCCATCAGCAAGATGAGCGACGCAGCCCTGAAAAAGCAGGCCGAGCGGGTCAAGCAGGGCATGACGGCAGAGTCGGAGGGCCTGCGAGTCAATGAGGCGGCCGAGGCCGTGACAGAGGGCGTGCAGAAATACGCTGAGAGCCGCAACCAGCGCCTCGGAGACATGCTGCAGATGATCAAGTCCGAGCAGAACAAGCGCGCAGCGGCAAAGCGAGAGGCAGAAAAGCAGCGCCGCGCAGAGGCCCGGAAGACGCCGGAAGCGAAGCTCCAGCGCAAGGTCGACAAGCTGCAGAAGCAGATCGACATTGAGCGGGCGGCGCTCCGGCAGGCGAAGCAGGGTGGGACGCTCACCAGCGAGATGGCAGAGCAGAGCGAGGAGCGCATCACGGGCCTCCGACAGGAACTCCTCGATTACAAAAACGAACTGCAGGAGAAGAAGACCGCCGCCCGCGAGGAGAAAAAGCGCCAGCAGGATCAGGCAGCCAAAGAGGCGATCCTGAAGGAAAAGCCCCGTCAGGCCACGAGAGACCTGACGAACGCGCTGATCGAGAGCTTTAACGTCCCGGAGGCAAACCGCACACAGGCGACGATCCAGATCCGAGAGCTTGCCGAGCAGGCCTATCAGGAGGGACAGAAAGGCCCCATCACAAACGAACTGCGCAACAAGATGCTCGACACGCTGATCGAGCTGGGAACGGAGCGGGAGATGCTAGACAACCGGGAAAGCGAGATCAGCCAGCGGCTGCGCGAAAAGTGGATCCAAGTGCCAGACGAGGTACGAACCGCGTTCGGCGAGGAGTGGGCCGACATCAAGGAAAGCGCGTATGACAGCGGGATCTATTTTACCTACAAGGACGGATACCGCAGCATCCAGAGCTGGACAGCGGAGCTGCAGAAGGAATTCGGGCAGATGTTTGACACGACCCGCAGCCTGCAGCAGCAGCTGCGCGACATCGTGAACCTGGCGTCGGAAGGCTACGGGAAGCAGATGACCATCGGCGACATGATCCGGCAGAATGCAGACGACTACAGCTGGAGCATGCGCGAGAAGGTCGAGGAGCTGGGGAAAGTGCTGGACGACCAGCTGCAGCGGTTTGGTGAGAAGGCAAACATCGAGGTCAAGCTCGCGGCCCGGTCGGCAAAGTCCCTGCAGGCGCAGCAGCAGTATTTCGAGAACCGACTGCGCAGCCGGACGGAGCAGCAGATGGAGAGCCTCGCCCGCGAGAAGCTACTCAAGAGCGCAAAGCAGCTGAGCCGCATGGCGAACAAATCATCTGCGGAGCAGCGGACCGCGATCCAGAAGGTCATCGGCAACATCGATCTCGTGGCAAGAAGCATCACGCCGGACGGTATCGAGAATCTGCAGGAGCTTGCGCTGAGCTACCGGCAGGCCATGGAAGCCATGGGCGAGAATTTTATCCGCGATAAGGACGTAGAGGACCGGCTGGCCAGACTGGACAAGAAGCGCATCGACAACATGGACGACATGGACGAGGTGCGGCAGCTTGCGCAGGACATCACGGCGGTAGCAACGCAGATCCGCAATCGGAATCAGATGCTCGCGACCGTGCGCCGCGAGACAGTGTCTGAAATGGCCGAGAACGTCCGAAAGGAAGTAAAGGCCGCGAAGGGGAGCAACGCAGGCAAGGCCAGAGACTTTGTCCTGATGCAGACCGACGCGAAGCGATTTTTCCTGGAACTGGGAGGCTGGAAGGAAGACGGCGCGACAGCCGAGCTGCTGCACGGGCTGGAACGCGGGGAGGAAAAACGCCGCCTGTATGAGATGCGGGCGCAGGGCCTCTTTAACGGATTCCTCGCGGACAAGGCAAACAAGAAATGGGTCGAGAGCGCAACCGGAAAGGATGCGCAGTGGATCACAGTCGACACGCCGCGCGGCGCGGCCGTCATTAAGGACGGGACGGCGAGCGCGATCAATGAGCTGACCATGACCCCGATGATGCGCGTCTCCCTGATCATGCACAGCAAAAACGAGGACAACCTGCGGCATATCGCCGAGGGCGGTATGCGCGTGCCGAACCGTGCGCTCTACAAGAAGGGCAACATCTCGGAGGCATATGCGCGCGGAGACGTTGTGACGCTGACGCCGCAGGCTGTGCGGGATATCGTGCGAGGCGCAACGGCGCAGGAGATCCAGTTTGCCGCGATCCTGAGCAAGTATTTTGACGGGCAGGCCAAAAACGCGATCAACGAGGTATCCATGATCATGGATGGCTACGAGAGGGCCATGGTCAAAAACTATTTCCCGATCGAATCCGACCGCGCGTTTACCGTGCAGGACAATGATCAGGTGCGCAACGACATTTCGCTGACCGGGCTCGGGTTTCTGAAGCAGAGAACCGGGAAGGGCGCGAACCCTGTATTGCTGCAGGACGCCTCGCAGACGTTCCAGCGGAGCGTGGAATCCGTCAGCAAATACTACGGCCTGGCGCTGCCGATCCGCGACCTGAACGCCGTTATGAACAGCACCTACTACGAAAACGCCGGGAAGGTCCGGCTGTCGCAGACGGACAGGCTGCTCGGACGAGACCGCAGCAAGGAGGGCGGTGGCGCGATCCGCACGCAGAGCGCAGAAAGCGTGCGGAATGTGATCGCCGGGAAGTGGGGTAAAAGCTCCATCAACTACATCGAAAAGCTCGTCGGGGACCTCCAGCGCAGCGGGAAGGACATGGACGCGTTTTCCGGGTTCTTCGGCTGGCTGCGCGGCCAGTATGCGAGCGCGGTGATCTCGTTTAACCCGAGCTCCATGCTCAAGCAGTGGAGCAGCTATGCAACAGCCATGGCATATCTCAGCCCCGGCGATCTTGCAGCGGGCCTGCTGCGGGGCATGAAGGGCAAGGTCAGCACGGACACGCTCGGACAGTACAGCTCCGTCTACTGGTACCGCAATCAGGGCAACGCGACGCAGGAGCTGCACGACCTGACTACGAACGAGGCGCTCGTGACGAAGCTGCCGCTCGGCTACAACTGGGCGCAGGCAATGGACAGCTTTATCACGCGCCGCCTGATGCTGGCCTGCGAACGGAACGTGAGCCGCACGACAGGACTGACGCCGGGCACGTCCGAGGAGATCAACAGCGGGACGGATGCCTACTGGACGAAGGTCGCGACGCTGTTTAACAAGGTCGTGCTGGACACGCAGTCCAACTCGAGCATTCTGGAGCGTGCGGCCGTCGCCCGCGCGAATCCGAACAACATCAGCCGATTTATGACGATGTTCCGCGCGGACGCTTTCCAGAGTTTCAACCTGCTCCGTGAGGGGCAGGGCAAGTACCAGGCGGCGAGAGCGGCCTACCTGCAGAACAAGACGGCCGAGAACCGCAGGGCGATGATCGCAGCGCGGAAGCAGCTGGCAAGGTCCGGCGCGGCCGTGATCGCATCGCAGTTTGTGTCAGCCTCCATCAGCGTCATGATCAATGCGCTGCGGCGGAGAGATGAGCTGTGGGACGAGGACGGCCTGAACTGGGGCGAGGTCGCGAAGCAGCTCGGGCTCGGCATGATAGAGGGCCTTGCAGGCATCTCCATCGCCGGTGAGGAGCTGGTGGGCCTTGTGGAGTCCATCGCCTTTGATGAGACGTGGTACGGCCCGGACGTCAACGCGCTGCAGCTGCTGACCGACACTGCCGAGAGCGCGATCAGCGCAGCGAAGATCCTCAAGAACGGCAAATGGGAGCTTGCGCCAGGCGCGCTGAAGGATCTGGCGCTGGAGGCATCCACGGTCATGGGCCTGCCGCTCAAAAACGTCGAAAAGTATGTGCAGGTCCTGCCGAGATGGGTCGCGCCGGAACTCATGGCAGAGTACGACAACATCTGGGACGAGGTCGACCGGAACGCGCTCTCCAAGTCGTCCGTGCTGGACATCAAGGCGGACATCGGCGTGCTGCTCGACAACCGCACCGAGGACATGAGCGACGAGGACAAGGAGGAACTGACAAGGCTCTACCTTGCAGGCGGGACTGGGGCGCTCCCGGCAGCCGTGCCGAACGCCATCAAGTACACCGATGACAACGGCGAGGAGGCGACAGAACAGCTTGACTACAGCCAGAAGCAGACGTACAAGAAGGAGTGGAGCAAGATCGTCTCCGGAGCGGTCGGGGCACTGCTGAAGTCTGACCTCTACAACGAGGCGGACGACAAGACCAAGACAAAAATGCTCAACAACCTGTATACCTATGCAAACGGGCTTTCGGCCGAGAAGGTCGTACCGGAGAAAACGGCAGACGGGTGGATCGATGATGCCAGAACGCTCAGCGGAGAGGGCGTCAAGATCGCGGATTATATCCAGTGGCACACGATGCTCAGCGAGATGGATTCCGACGACGCGAGCGGTACCAGCAGGACGGGCCTGAAAAATGCCCGAGCGCTGGAGCTGGCGAACGAAAAGGGATGGACGTGGGCCGTCCCGTCGGATGCACCGGACGAGCTGAAATGGATGGAAGACGACACGGAGCAGACGCTGCAGCTCACGGATGCGCAGAAGAAGCAGTATCGAAAGACATGGACCGGGATCGTGTACGGGAGCGTCGGGGATCTGATGCAGTCCGACGAGTACCAGAGCGGGACCGAGAAGGAGCGCGGCGCGCTCATCCAGAAGCTGACGTCCTATGCCTCCGCGCTGGCGGCATACGAGATCGAGCCGAAGAAAGTGCCGGACACATGGATCCTCGGCGGGCAGCAGGCCGTGAAAGACGGCGTGCCGCTGGACGAGTACATCGTTTTCCGCGCGCTCTACAGCGAGCTGGACAGCATCAACGAGGACGGCGACGAGGAGAGCGGCCTAAAAAACAAGCGGACGCTGGATCTCATCGAGTCCATGGGATGGAGCGACCAGGCAGAGCAGAGTGCCTATATCAACACGGTAGCCTCGGAGAGCAAGGAGGCAGAGGCGGAGGCGCTGCAAAAAGCCGGAATGACGTGGGAGCAGGCAAATGACGTACTGGCCGTGCCGGGAACCGGCGTAGTCAAGAAGGCGGCCGTCACGGCGACCAACGCGAGCGAGGCGATCAAGGCAAAGGTCCTTGCGAGCTACGACAAGAGCGAAAAGCAGAAGACAGCGAAGCTCGTCATGACCGGGTTGAAATACGGCATCCCGATGCGGCGCTACACGGACGTGCTGCAGAACGCAGACGCGGACGGCAGCGGCGGCGTCTCGCAGGAGGAGGCCGGGAAGTACATCGCGACGCTGGGCCTCAGCGTACAGGAGGCGGCGTACCTCTGGCAGATGGTCACGAACGGCAAGGAAGGCAAGAAAAACCCATTTTCGAGCTATTTCGGGGCGGAGTTTTACAGCGCCGCAGGAGCGTTTGACTGAAAACAAAATACCGCACAGCGGGGGAGGGCGAAAGCCCTCTCCCATTTTTATGCACAGGAGGGGGAACTATGTCAAAGGGCAGGATGCAGGCGGGGAGCTGCACGGCCGGGATGCGGCGTGAGGAGGTCGAGGCACTGATCCGGGCGGCGAACCTCGGGGAGGAGGACAGCTACATCGCGCGGCGGTGCCTGATCGATCAGGTGGCGCAGCTCGACATTGCGTTTGAAATGGAGGACAAATTCGGGCAGGGGATGACGCGGAGCACGGTGTCCCGCCGGATGCAGGGGATCGAGCGGCGGCTGCACACATTGCGGGCACAGACGCGACGGAAACGGGCACAGCGCAGAGGCTGAGACGGTATGATATAGCCATCAAAGACAGGAGGCGGAGACAATGGCATATCCCTATCAGACCGGGTACAATCAGGTGATGCCGCCGGTATACGGCGGGTACGGGCAGCAGCCGCTGCAGCCGCAGGGGCCGATGTGCAGGATGGTATCGAGCCGCGAGGAGGCAAGCTCGACGCCGGTGGACTTTTCCGGCAGCCTGATGGTGTTTGCGGACATCCAAAACAACCGCATCTACACCAAGCGCTGGGACGCTGCGGCGGGCGCTGCACGCTTCGGGGAGTATATTCCAGCGCCGCCTCCGCAGCCCGCGCAGAACGGCACACAGACCGCGACAGACCCGGTGCTGACGATGCTGCAGCAGATGCAGGCGCAGCTTAACGGCATCAGCGAGCGGCTCATCGCCGCAGAAAAGAAGGAGGAACCGGCAGAATGAATCCGCTCATGATGATGATCCAGATGGCGCAGCGGGGCCGGAACCCGCTGGGGGCCCTGCAGCAGATGGGCGCGGGACCTCAACTCCAGCAGATGCAGCAGATGCTGGCGGGCAAAAATTATAACCAGCTTCTCCAGATGGCGGACAACGCCGCGCGGGAGCGCGGTACGACGGTAGAGCAGATGGCACAGCAGTTGGGGCTGCCTTTCCGTCGGTAAGCATATCCACTCGGTTTGCGGATCCTGACAAAAGCCGCGCAGCAAGGACTCACCGGGCGCGCGCGGCCCGTGGGATCATAAAAACTGAGGAGGAAACAACAATGGCAGATGATTTTGGCATGGGGTATGCGCTGGGCGCTGACTCCGGCAACCGCAACAACAACGATATGTTTGGCGGCGGATCTTGGTGGATCGTGATCATCCTGTTCGCCCTGATTTTTGGAAACAACTGGGGCAACAACGGCAACAACGGGGCCGGTATGGCGGTGCCGTATCTCAGCGGCATCGACACGCGGCAGGCGGTCAACGACGGCTTTGTGACGGCAGAGATCCAGAGCGGCATCCGCGGGCTCCAGAACGGCCTGTGTGACGGCTTCTATGCGATGAACACCGGCATGCTCAACGGGCAGATCGCGATGCAGCAGGGCTTTAACGCCACGCAGATGGGCATGATGCAGGGCTTTAACGGGGTACAGGGACAGATCTGCGACCTCGGTGCGAGACAGCAGCAGTGCTGCTGCGAGACGCAGCGCCTGATGGAGCGCGGCTTTGCCGACACCAACTACAACCTCGCGACGCAGAGCTGCGACATCCGCAACACCATCCAGAGCACGGCCCGCGACGTGATCGACAACGCCAACGCCAACACGCGCAGCATCCTGGACTTTATGGTCAACGACAAGATCTCGACCCTGCAGCAGGAAAACCAGACGCTCCGTCTGGCCGCCTCGCAGAGCGAGCAGAACGCCGTGCTCAAGGCCGCGATGGACGCCAACACGGCAGAGTTGATCCGCCGGACCGGCAACTCGACGCCGCAGCCGACGTACCTCGTCCAGAACCCGCACGCTGCTTACTGCGGCGCAGGCTGCCAGCAGGGCTACGGCTGCTGCTGACGGGATGAGAGATCGGGGCGGCAGATGCCGCCCCTGAGCAAAGGAGGATATACCATGGCATGCAACAACGTGTGTAAGCTGTGCCGCCGCCTTGTGATCTCGCAGGCCGTGACGTTTGCGGACGGCGTGCTGACGATCAACCTGCCGGCCGGGAGCTACAACGACGGCGAGAAATACTGTCTCGTCGTGGCGCAGACGATCCCGACGACGGCGACCATCACGGCTCCGGTCGTGGTGACGATCGGCAGCGGGACAGTACAGTATCCGCTGACAAGCTGCGGCTGCGCACAGTTGACCGCCTGTGCGATCCGCACGCGGACAAAGTACAGCACGGTGCTCAACACCACCGCGACGGGCGGCAGTTTTCGGCTGCTGGGTCGCGCTGCCTGCGCGCCGAGCAGCAATCTGGCGAGCGTCAACGGCACGGCGCCGACGGCATAAGGAGGGACGATATGGACGCCAGGACAAAAATGATGTTCTACCGCCGCGGGAGCGGCGAGGAGGAACGCAGAGACCGGCCGGAGGGCCGATTCCGCGACGGGCGCGGACGCGAGCGCTACAATGACGGCCGCTATGCACCGCGCAGCGACGGAGACTATGATCGCCGATACCGCGACGAGCCGATGGGCCGCCGGTACGACATCGAGCCGAGAGGCGGCGGCCGAAGCCGCGAGCCGGGGCGCCGAGAGATGGGGCATATCGGATTCGAGCAGCAGGACGATGACGAGCGTCTGTCGTGGGAGGAGGCCGAGAAGTGGGTCGGCGGCATGAAAAACGCCGACGGCACGGTCGGCGCGAAGTGGGCACCGGACCATGTGCTCAAGATGATGCACGAGCGCGGCATTGACTGCGACCCAATCGAATTTTGGTGCGCAATGAATGCGGTGTACAGCGATTTTTGCGAGGTACTCATGGACCACGGCTGCACCGGGACGGACCTCTACCTCGATCTCGCCAAGGCGTGGCTCGAGGACAAGGACGCCGTGCCGGACAAGGCGCGCGTGTACTACGAGTGCATCGTGGAGTGACACAAAAACAGCCCCGGCAGGAGACTGCCGGGGCCTTTTGTGCACCGAATGAGCACCGAGAGTTTTGCAGATTTGAAAATCGAGGTAAGAGAAAGTTGAAGTTTGAGCAATGTAAAGAGAGAAAATGAGATGCGTTGAGAGGCAGTGAGAGAAGGAGGGAGAGAAAAAGGAGGGGTGAATGTAATACATTAAAACGAATTGACTCGCATAGATATTTTTGAAATCATTGGAAATACAAGGCTTTTCGGGTACGCATATGGGAAGAAAATGGTGCGCGCACCGAAAAAGCACCGAAATTATGGCTTTCCTTGCGGAGGGAGAGCAACTGCGTCCAAAACGGTGATCGCGCGCTCGATCTCGCGCGGGTAAAGGTGGGCGTAGGTAGCCCATGTGACCTGAGTATTAGCGTGGCCCAGGCGGCGGGCGATCTCTTGTATATTGATCCCGTTATTGGCGAGGAGTGTCGCGTGGGAGTGCCGGAAGTCGTGGACGCGGATATGAGGGAGACCCGCGGAATCCGCATAAGCGATGCAGTGGGCGCGCAGTGTTGCTGCGATCAGGTAAGATGGGCCGCCGCAGACGAGGAGGCCGGGCGAGAAGCCGGGCATGCTGCTCTGGCGGGAAAGATGGGCCTGCAGAGCATCAACAAGCGGGGCGGGGATGCCGAGATCGCGGACGGAAGACGGGGTCTTCGGCGCGGTTTCGACGCGCTGCTCAGCGCGACCGGCGGCGGAGTAGCTGCGGCGGACGCGGATCAGGCGGGCAGGGAAGTCGATGTCCGTCCAGCGGAGAGCGAGGATCTCTCCCCGGCGCATGCCGGTAAAAAAAGCGACGACAAAAAACATAACATAGTGCCAGTCCTGCAGAGAGGAGGCGGAGGCTTCTGCGGCCGCGTAAAAGCGGCGGAACTGCTCCGGAGTATAGAACTGGAAGTCCTGCCTTGGCGCGGCGGAAGAAGTATCCCGCGGGAGGCGCAGGCGGCCGAACGGAGACTCACGCAGGATACGAAGCTCGACCGCCCTTGCAAACATCGACTTTGCGGCGACGTAATAGCTTGAGACGCTGGACGGAGCGCAGCCGGAATCGTGCAGGGATGCGACCCAATCGGCGACATGGCGGGGGGAAACATCCCGGAGGCGCAGCGGACCGAAAAAATCGAGCACGTGGTTACGGAGGTGGCGCTCCATGAGCGCGAGCGTATTTGGACGGACCTCAGTGGACTTGTATTTCAGATACTGCTGGGCAAACTCGGCGACGGTGAGGCGGTCGTCGGCGGTAGGGGCGGGGGATTTGGCCTCGGCGCTGAGCTGGCGCTCCATCTCGGCGGCCTCGGCCTTGCCGTAGACGATGCGCTCGATCCGGCGGTAGGCTCCGGTGTCGGGATCGGTATAATTGACGCGGACGCGATAGCCCTGCAGGCCGTCGCGCTTTTTTTGCAATTTTGTGATCGGCATGTTCGTGCGCTCCTTGGGGGCATCAGCTGCGGAACCAGCCGACGCGGGGGTTGCACAGGTCGTAGGCCAGTAAAAAGGCAAGGACGGCGACCAGAGCAAGGCAGATAAGGCCGAGGGCGTAGCAGATGTGGGAGCGGTAACGGGCGAGGCGCTCGAGTGCGGCGATGCGGGCGTCCTTTTCGGCGAGGAGGGCATCGCTGGGCTGCGCAGCGGGGGCGGCTTTGGGCGGCGGGAGCAGGTCGGGGAGGACGTCGGACAGCGGGACCTCGGCAGCGGCGACGAGGTCGACGACTGTCTGCAGGCCGGGGTTTTCGGTGCAGCCGGAGAGAATGCGGGAGATCGTGCTGACGGGGACGCCGGAGCGATCCGCCCACGCGGTGAGGGTGAGGCCGGACTTTTGCTTTACGGCATTGAGCCGGTCACAGATCTGTGGCATATGGTGTCGCCTCCTGACGATTGCAGTTTTGGGTGTGGATTTTTGCAAAAAGCGGGTGCAGTTCCCGGTTTCGGCCATGGTTTCCCGCGGCGGGGCGTGGTACGATGCGGGTGCAAAGGGGGCGCGACGGATGGAGCGATGGATCAAGTACCGGTTTGTGCGGGAGTACCGGCGGATGCGGCCGGACGGGAGGAAGCGCGTGGAGCGAGCCAGAGATGAGTTGAGGCTGGCCGCCTGTGGGGGACGGCCAGCCTCGGAGGAGAAGATCGTGCGGGAGTTTCTGCGGCTGCCGCCGGAGGGGCGGCGAGAGGTGCTGGACGTGCTGGAGATGTGTGTGCGTCAGGGATTGCAATGCCCGCATGGCGAGTAACCAGCAGCACGGGCCGCTTCGGCGGAGTAGAAATAGGCGCGATTCCCCGTGTCAGGCAGATAACTGCAGGTAGATCGGTGGAATTTGCCGGTAGACATATTGGCAATGTAGGACGCGGAGGTCGGGGAGGTAGGCTGAGAGCTGGACGGTTCAGAATGGCGGGCAAGGTATTCTTTGCCAATGATCCGGCCAGATTCGGTACCACGCTCGGCAAGGCGGTAGTCACGCAGTTCTTCCTGCAGCTCGTCGATGTATTGCTGCATGTACTGCTTGCCTTCCCAATAGCCCTTGTTCCGGCCGTTGATATATCCGCTCTCTTTCCCGGCGGCATAGCCGCGATTATATGCAGGGGTAGCCTCATCGTTTTTCCCCTCGACATAGCCCGAGGCATGGCCGGAGTCGAAGCCGCGCTGATAGACGGAGCTATCCGGCTCGGCGGTGGCGAGAACAATGATGAGCACGACGGACAGGATCAGGGAGAGGGTCGTGACGATGCTGTGCACAATGCGGGTGCGCTTCGAGGGGGCAGCGCGGAGTTTGCCGCGGAGCTCGTCCGTTTCGCGCTGCAGCGATGCAAACTTTGCCTCGGCCTTTCGGGCGCGGATGCGCTCCTCCTCGGCATGGAATTTTGCATCGTCGACCTGCTGCTGCAAAGCTGACGTATCTGATGCGTGCTGCTTTTCGTCCGCCTGCTTTTCGGCGCGAAGGTCGATCAGCTCCTTCCGGGCAGCGGCAGCGCGGCGCAGCTCGTCCTCGTACATACCGCGGATCATATTTGGGCTGATGTTACGGGCAAGTGTGCGGCTGCAGACCATCCGATAGGCAAGCTCACGCAGGAATTCGTCGTACCGTGCTTCTGAGTCGATCGGATCGCCGGTATAAGGGTTCCGCACATCCGGGGAGGGCTGATAGGGGTAATCCTGTTTCAGGCGCAGGAACATTTCTGTAAGTTCGGATGTGCCGACCCCGGCAGGGTCAGCGCCGCCGCAATAAGAGCGCGGGGCAAGAGGGTAAGACATAGGCAACACTCCATTTCATGATAAGTATACCATAAAGCGGCAGGGGATATCAAGCGGCACATTGCACAAATAACAGAGTGTAAAATGCACAAAAATGCTAGAATGCGGGGGGAGGGGCAACCCTTACGACGGAAAAGGAGGAAACAAGATGGACATTTTGGCAGAGGTGATCGGGGAGCTGGCGCACCTGACGGAGGCGGAGCTTTACAGCTTGCTGCAGTTTCTTCGGGCGCTGCGGCGCAATTCGCGTTTAGAAAACGATGCGCTATAATATAGGCAGGGGCGCAGGGTAGTAAGCGTTTATCGATCCTTTCTTTCGTTTTCAGTGCACAAGCAAAAATCTCCTTTCTTTTTGCAAAACAGGGCAGTCACCGTTAGCAGACCGGTGGCTGCTTTGTTTTATTTGCGGAAGCATCGGGCAGAGCGGCTGCGGCCTTCACCGGGACGAATTCGCCGGAGGCGGTCGGCCGTCAAGACTTGTACCGCGAGATTGCCACGTCGCTTCGCTCCTCGCAATGACAAACTTGGGGGATGTGCGCGTTTTAACGGGGGCCGGTGCGGGGCGCGGGTGCGGAGCCGGGAGGGGCATGCCCCTACAGATGCCCTATCGGATCGGGCAAAGCAAAAGCCCGCAGCGGGTGCTGCGGGCTTTGCGCTAGGTGCCGGGATCGTCGGCGCGGCGGGCAAGGATCCCCTCCATGAAGTCGGCCAGCTTGGGCCAGAACTCCGGCGGGAGGTCGGCCAGCGCGAGCAGGAAGTCCCGGCGAAGGTCGCCCGGCGGGGCCTCCGAAAGGCTGCGCGCGAGGTCGAGGATCTCCTGCCGGAGGGTCCGCTGGACGTACATCTCGCCCTGCCCCTCCCGCAGCCAGAGCTCCGAGACGCCGTAGACTCGACAAATGTCGAGGATCGTCCGATCGGAGGGCTGCTTTACGCCAGAGCAAAGCGCAGAAATAAAGGCAACGCTAACGTGGATGCTATCTGCAAATTTTGTGCGCGTGATCCCCTGGTCAGAGATAATCTGCGCAACGCGATCGTTGATCGAGTTGGCCATGGGTTCACCCCCTTTCATAACTAGGATAACACGGCGGGCGGCTCAAGTCAATAAATAAATTAAACTTAGTGAAAATAGGGCTTGACTCAGAAGAAACAGCATGGTATACTTGAACCAAGTTAAGTAAAGAATAAACCTAGCTTAAATCAATGAAAAGAAAGGAGGAGAGAGGGATGCCGGAGACCTGGGTGCACCGATACTGTTACCGTGACAAGAGCGGTCAGGTGGTCGTGGTGAGCAAAACAGTCAAGCGGCCTCGGCGACCGGGGAGGCCCCGGCACAAGGGCCGGGGCAAGGTTTACGGACAGGCGAGGGGCTAATTGCCGTGGATGGTTCCGACAGCGACGCGGGCAATGTAGTATTTCTCGAGCCCGAATGCCTCGTAGATACGATGCCGTACCTCACTGTAAGGGAGCATTACCACGATTTCAAACGCGCCGGGGATGTGCTCGTCAACATGGATCGCCTCCGGGAACAGAGCTGCAACCTCTGCCCGATCATGATGAGCGGCCGGATGAAAGTAAACAATCAACAAGTTAGGCACAAAATCAACTCCTTTCGCGGAAAGGATACCACGCGGGGGAGCGGATTGCAAGAAAAATGAAAAAAGGAGAAAAGAAATGAGCAACGAAAAGAAGATCGAGATCCCGGCGATGCCGGAGAAGTACCGGATAATGCTGGAGATGCTGCCGGAGGAACCGGCGGGAAGCAAAGAGGAGCAGGCCATGCGGTGGAAGCTGCGGTCGACGATCCTCGAGGCCTACAGCGCGGAGCTGAGGGGAAAGGACGTGGGCGGCGGCGTTGCGATCCTGGCGCTGCTCACGGGGATAATGACGGAAGAGGCCAAAAAGCAGGGGGACGAAAAGCCCGAGCAGGACGCGGAGGAGACGGCAAACCCGGCCGAGGGCGAGTGCATCAACGAGGAGGGCATGCGGAAGTTCCAGGCCAAGGATGCAGAATCGGGGAAGTGCAGGAGAGAGCTGCTGGACGCCGAATGCGAATGGTGCAACCTGATCCCGGAGCTGGTCAACAGCGACGCCGAGAAGGAGGCATGGACGCGGCTGGTCACGGCCGACGAGCGCATGCGCCGCACGCGCAGCCAGCTCCGGCGGATGGCCAAGATCGCGATGGGGTACATCGCGGAGTGAGGGGGGGACGAAGATGAGCGAGAGCCTGAAGCAGCTGGCGGACAAGCTGCTGACGCTGGCCGGGCAGATGACGGCGGCGGAGATGGCGGCCGTAAAGGGCTGCATCTACGGCATGATCGTTGCCGTAGATAAACGGAATGAGTGAGAGAGCGAGGGGGCCAGAGATTGCCACGTCGGCCTTCGGCCTCCTCGCAATGACAAATATGAACGGAGGACGATGACATGAGGATCGCAATGATCTGCGCGCTGGGCGCATGGCTGGCACTGGTGGTGCTGCAGGAGGCTCTGGCAGCGCGGGAGCGCAGCAGGCTCCAGCGGCAGGCCGAGGCGCAGGAGCGCATGTGGCGCAGCGCGCGCGACATGCAGATGCGGCACTGGGAGGAGATCGGGCGAAAGCACGACGAGCTGGACCAGCAGGCGGGAGTCCTGCGGGACTGGGAGGCCAAGCTGGCCGACAACAAGGAGCAGCAGCTCCGCGCGCAACAACAAATACTCGAGGAGCTGGCCAAGCAAATGGTTACCGGGCAGGACGCCGGGACGACCAACGAGGCCGGAACGCTATGAGGACCGGGCGGGTGCGGGTCCCGCAAGTGCGGGATATCGAAACGGCTCTGCGGCTCTACTATGAGCGGCTGGAGCTGAGTAACAAAGATATCCATGCGTTGTTTGAGACATCAAACGGAACGGTGTATCGCCTCAAGGCGATCGCCAAGGAGGAGATGGATGCCATGGGCCTCCCATGCTGGAACGCCACCCATGTAAACACCGAGGCGGCCTACAAGGCGTGGGGCATCGACATCCAGCGCCTCGAGCGCAACTACAAACGGCTGCAGTCCCTCCGGCTCAAGCCGGAGGGCGCGGTGGGCGGCGCGTGATCCGCCCGACCTGAGGGCGCGCAAGGGACGGCCGCGGCGAGAGCACAAGCCGCGGAGGGCAGGCTCGATACCTGCCGCCCTCTCCAGATACAGGAGGGAAGTAAAATGACGAATTTTGCGAAGATCGTGCAGAGCACGGAGGCCATGGCGGAGGCGCTCGTCGATGCGGCATGGTGCAAGGGCTGCCAGTACAATCAGAGGGGAATCTGCCTCTACTGCCGCAACGACGGAGCGGACGATACGATTGCCGAGGCCTGCACGAGGCGGGCGGCCGAATGGCTGGAGGAGGATGCGAAATGAACTGGATGAGCAGCGCGGCGCAGATCGAGCAGGCCCGGCTCGACGAGCTGAACCGCAAGGCGGAGGCCAGAGCGCAGGCCCGAAGATGCCGGGAGGCGGAGCAGCGGGCGGCCGTGGCCGAGCAGAGGGCAAAACAGGCGCAGCAGGACGCGGACCGCAAGGTCGCGATGCTGGTGCTGGCAACGGCCGCGATGGCCTGCATGATCCTCGGGGTGTGCGTGATGCGCGCCTCGGCGTGGATCGGGGCCGGTCTGCTGGGCGCGGCGGCGCTGCTGGTACGATGGATCCCGCGTGAGGGGGATCCATCGTGAGGGGTGAGTGCGTCTGCCGCGCGTGCCGGTATCTCCGGGAGGAGGACGCCGGGCGCGATGCAAAATTTTTCCGTTGCGGGGCGACGGGGCGCGTGATCGAGCACGCGCCGCTCTGCGCAAAATGGCCGAGCACGCCGCTGTGGCGCTGCCCGGCCGCGAGCATCAGAAAGGAGCTGCACAGCATGGAGAGGAGACACAAGTGGGAGCCCGGCGAGCGGGTGCTGGCGGTGTGCACGGGGACGTGGCACTACGGCGTCGGTGTGATCCGAAGCGGGCCGGACAAAAACAACCGGTACGTCGTGGAATTTGACCGCGACGGCCTGCGCAGCGGGTGCCGGGTGATCGGGAGGCCGCAGGAATGAGCGTATGCGATAAGCGATGCGAGGCCTGCCAGTATCCAGACTGCGTCAATGACGCGATGGATCTGGACGACTACCGGGAGGCCGACGCAAGAGACCGGGCGCTCGGGACGGTGCGCAAGGCAAAGGATCCGCCGCCCGTCGGGGGCGACGCGGCCAAGAAGGAGGCGGCGCGGGAGCGGGCGCGGGAGAAGGCGAGGGAATACAATAAGGCCCACAGGGCAGAGCTAAGGGAATACTACCAAAAATGGCGCGCAGAGCACCCGGGCGCGCAGAAGGAATATTACAGGCAAAATCGGGAGCGCGAGCTGGCGAAAGCGAGGGCCTATAGGGAGGCCCATCGGGCGGAGATCAACGCCAGGGCAAGAGCAAGGTATGCGGCACAAAAGAAATGATGAACGATAAGGAGACAAAAATGGATCAGTATTACATCGTCAGAGGCGATCGCAGCGGCGTCTTTTTTGGACAGGTCACTGCGCGGAACGGTCAGGAAGTCGAGCTGCGCAATGTGCGAAAAATCTGGTACTGGAATGGCGCGTGCGCGGTGGAGCAACTAGCAGTGGGCGGTGTGGAGTACCCAAGCGAATGCAAACTTACCGTCGTTGTGCCGGAAATGGTTGTCACGGACGCAATCCAGATCATCCCGTGCTCGGACAGGGCGGCGAAGATTCTGAGCGAGGTAAAGGTATGGAAGTGCTGAAAGAGGCGGCGGATCGGTTTGCTGATCCAGCAAACCGCTACGGCTACGGCGACGGCTCCGGCTACGGCGACGGCTACGGCTCCGGCTCCGGCTCCGGCTACGGCTCCGGCTCCGGCTACGGCTCCGGCTACGGCTACGGCTCCGGCTGCCACTACAGCCCCGACAGCGGCTACGGCCGCGGCTACAGCGACGGAATCTTGACCCTTTGTGGTCAAAGGGTATACCAAATTGACGACGTTCCGACTCTCATTGACCACGTACACGGCGGCGTTGCGATGGGACGAATCTTGCGAGAAGACTTAACAACCGAGAGATGCTACATCGTCAAGCAGGGCAGCCTTTTCGCCCACGGGGAAACGCTCCGCGCGGCAATGGAGGCGCTGCGGGACAAGCTGCTTGAGGGGATGCCGCTGGAGGAGCGCATCGGGGAGTTTGTAAAGGCCCATGAGTGGGGCAAGGCGTACCCGTCAGCCGATTATTACGGCTGGCATCACAAGCTCACCGGCTCGTGCGAAATGGGACGGTCGGAGTTTGCCGCCGCCCACGGCTACAAGCTGACGGCAGACGAGCTGCTGACGGTCGAGGAGTTTATCGACCTGACCAAGGGCAGCTACGGCGGGGATATCATCCGCAGGCTGCGGGAGGCCTACAACAAGGAGGAGACGTAACAGTGACAATTTATCTGGCCGGTGGGATCACCGGCGACGAAAACTTTAAGGCACGGTTCTCGGCCGCAAAGCGGATGCTGCTGCGGGAGGGCGAGGACCGACTGGACAGCACGGCGTGGTATTACGGTTCGCCGAGGGCTGACACGGTGCTGTCCCCTGCGGAGCTTCCGGCGGACTGGCCGGGCAAGGTATACATGGACGTGTGCCTTGCGATGATCCGCGCAGCCGATCTCGTGGCGTTTCTGCCCGGCTGGGAGCAGAGCCGAGGGGCAAACCTCGAGATGGAGTACTGCTGGCACCAAATCAAGCCGGTGTACAAGATCGAGGAGGATGAACTAGAAGGGTGGATGGAGGATTGACAAGCCAGGCGTTCCTCGGCGACTGCCTGGACGTGATGCGGAAATATCCGGACAAGTACTTTGATCTCGCGGTCGTCGATCCACCCTACGGAGACGGGGGGGGGTAACTTTAAGGGACAAGCAAAAACTCGATTCGGCGGCCGCTTCGACGCGTTCAAAAGTGACGCGGACGGGCGGGAAGTGGGCAGCAAAGTACGCAAAAAAATCGTGAGCTGGGACTATGCCCCCGGCGAGGATTATTTTGAGGAGCTTTTCCGCGTGTCCAAGGAGCAGATTATCTGGGGCGGAAACTATTTTGCGCTGCCGCCGAACAGGTGCTTTTTGGTTTGGGAGAAAACCAACATCCCGGAAAAGTTTACGATGGCGATGGCCGAATACGCCTGGTGCAGCTTTAACGATAATGCGAAGATCATAAAGCTATCCAGCGGGGGCATAGTCGGCCGGTTCCACCCGACGCAGAAGCCGGAGGATCTGTATCGCTGGATTTACCGGAATTACACCAAGCCGGGGGACAAGATCTTAGATACGCACCTCGGGAGCGGGAGCAGCCGCCGGGCGGCGTATGATTTTGGATTAGACTTTACAGGGATCGAAATCGATCCGGAATATTTTGAAAAGCAGGAGTCTGCGTGGGCGGAATACACCGCGCAGGAGCGACTTTTTTAGGAGGTGAGGCAGGATGGCGGGGCTTACCCATCTCAGCCTGTTTTCCGGGATCGGCGGCCTTGATCTTGCGGCAGAGTGGGCCGGTTTTACGACCGTCGGGCAATGCGAGATGTCGGATTATCCGACAGCGGTGCTCGAAAAGCACTGGCCGGACGTCCCGCGCTGGCGGGATATCCGGACCCTGACAAAGGAGGGGTTTTATGAGAGGACCGGAGGTCTGCGAACAGTTGACGTTATATCCGGAGGATTCCCCTGCCAGCCGTTTTCCGTGGCCGGAAAGCAGCGCGGGAAGGAAGACGAGCGGTTTTTATGGCCCGAAATGCTCCGCGTTATCCGGCAGATTAGGCCGAATTGCGTCGTCGGTGAAAACGTGCCTGGGATCCTCAAGATTGCCGCCCGGCAGGTGGTCGAGGATCTGGAGCGTGAAGGCTATAACGCCATCGTGTTTAATTTTGAAGCTGCGGCTGTCGGAGCTTGGCACCGGCGGGCAAGATGCTTTTTTGTGGGGATCGACGATCTATCCGACGCCGAAGGCCTCGGACAGCAAGGGGACGGGGCCAATGGGAAGCCGGAGCGCGGAGCACGATCTGGAGCGGAGAAACCTGAGGGGCTGCGTGCTGTTTGCGACGCCATGCCGGGGAGACGCGACCGGATCAACCGGCGGTGCGAATCACGGGAGTTTGAGGACGGTCGTCTCTGGGCAGCTGAATCCGGAGTGGGTAGATTGGCTGATGGGCTTCCCTTCCGGGTGGAGCGCATTAGAGCCCTCGGCAATGCAGTCGTACCGCAGCAGGCATACCCGATCTTCCGCGCGCTCGCGGAGGAACTGAAAAGGACAAGGAGGCTTAACGATGGATATTAACAAGTTTGTCGACGGCCAGATGGCCGCGTGGGCGAGGAATGACATGGTCGGCATGCTGGCCGATGCCGGGCACGCGCTGGTGCAAACCGGCCTGAAGGTCAACGGGGTCAGATATCAGGACGTGCTGGTAGGGCCGCTGATGGTGAAAGCGGCAGCAGCGCTGGAAGAGTGCTGGAAGCGTGAGGGGCTGATCCAGGATGCAGCAAAGCCGGAAAATCCGGACGACGTGGTGGTCAAAGTCACCGTGCCGGACCGCTGGCCTATGACAGAGGCCGGTCAGCGGCGGGCCGCGCAGGAGGCGGCTGCGCCGAAGCCCATGACAAACGGCGACCGCATCCGGGCGATGACGGACGAGGAGCTGGCGGAGTCGGATGAGCTTTTGAGTGGGCTGTGCAACGTGCTGCACGGACAGGGCTATCCATGTGAGGCAAACACATGCCGCGAGTGCCTGATCAAATGGCTGGGAAGCCCAGAAAAGGAGGCTGCGCCGAAGCCGATGACCAACGGCGACCGCATCCGAGACCTGCAGGACGGGGAGCTGGCGGAGCGCGAAAGACTGGAGAGATTATACGAGGAAACAAGGCAGATCGCCGATCGCAGGGCATGGGACGAGACGTCGCGGACGATGGCATACAACTGCGGACAGGAGGCCAATGATGGGCAATAGCTATGCGGAGCGGGTGCAGCGGGACCGGCAGCGGTATCTGGACATCGGGCTGGACTCCGGGGCGCAGATCGTGCACGACATGCTGTGCGTGGCGCTGCGAGATAAGCAGGCGATGGGCGACGATGTATGGGGCAAGGAGCGCATCGTGCGTCTGCTGACGAGGCTCAACGAGCTCAAGGAGGAGTTCGGCCCGGCCTTCCGGCCAGGGCCGGAGCAGGACTACATGCAGGAGCAGCTCGACGGCGCGCTGCGCGAGATCTTCGGGGATGCGACGGTGCCGTTTGCCGTGCGGCATCCCTACATCCGGGGGATCGACTACACAAAAAAGAGGAGATGACGGAGATGGAAAACTCGGGCAAGGGGGTACGGATCCCGATGCGGACGCGCGGCCGGCCGAGGCGGCACAAGCCGCGCCTGTGCCGGTGCTGCGGGCGGGAGATGGAGCCAACGCAGATATGGATCTGCGCCTCGTGCGAGGCGGCGGGGCGGACGGTCCCTCGGGCCAGGGGCGTGCAGAGCGGGGCGGAGCTGCTGGCGATCGCCCGCGCGCGAGAGGCGGCCGAGGAGCCGATCCTCGAGGGCTGGGGCCTCGACGAGATCGAGGCGCTGGCGCGGTACCTCTGGGACAACGGGGCCAAGGCCTACGGGACATACGGCAAGCTGCGCGGATGGTGCGATAACGTCGGATGGCTGCCGCCGCTGCCGGAGGGGCTGTGAGATGGCGCGGGACAAGTATTTTTTTACGGAGCCGGTGCCGATGCAGGTGATCCTGCGGGACGGGCGCGTATACGAGGAGCGGGCCTACTGCCCGACAGACGCGCGGCTGGCCGTGGCGGCGCACGGAGAGGCCGGGTGGGAGGATGTGATGGACGCCAAGGTCGCGATCTCCACGGAGGCGATGCGGGCGGCGGGGTATTTGCCGCAGCCGTAAAAAAACAAAAAGCCGGGAGCCTCGGAGGAGGCTCCCGGACGGGTGCTGCGCTCAGCGCCGCAGGGATGCGGGGCCGAGCGGAACGGCCGAAAGGTTGACGGAAACTTACACGGGATCGGTGATAGGATATTAGGCAAGATTAGACGGGACACCACCAGAGGCCATCGCATAGGGCATCGTAATCCCTGGGATAGAGCTGGTCGCGTGCCCACTCCTTGGCCTGCGCCTCCGACATAACGGAGATGACGCGGTCGTCCTCCGTGGCGGTAAAATAAGTGTCATTAACGGCCTCATACAGGTAGAGGTGATCGAGATGCCGGATACTGTGATCAAAGTAGTTATCCCCGACGCAGCAGGCAAGCTCCGGGTCATACACCCCTCTGCGAGGGACGGGGACGATGTGCTGCCCATGGAGATCGACTCGGCCATGCCCCATAGGGATCACGCCTGCGTCGACAACGACCTCCGAGACCTGGGCGGTGACGTCAACAGCAGACGAGTCGGGGTAGAGAGCATCCTCGTAGCACAGGATCAGAGACGGGTGGAGCCAGTCGCAGACGTCGCCGAAATCCGGGTCGTCCACAGTAAGCAGGTGCCCGACAAGCCACTCGTTAGTCTTGTTGGGGATGGGCCAGTAGACCCTGTGATGATGGCCGTCAGCATCGAGGGCGTCCGCCTCAAACCACGGGGTGTGCCACTCCGGGGGATCCATGTCATAGTCCAGATCGCCGGGGACGACCGGCGTGCCGATCAGGCGGATGGGATATTTGCCCATAGGTCAATCCTCCTCGGAGGGATCGGACTCAGCCGGGGCGAGGGCATCCGGGCTGGGCAGCAGGCCGAGACACTCCTGCATCATAAGGCGGAGATACAGGGCGCTCTCGCGATGCCCTGCCGACCACTGCTCGACAGTGCGGTACGGGATGCCAAACCGTTCCGCCAGTTTGCGGCAACTGAAACCGGCGGCGGCTGCAATCTCTGGGACGGTACGATGCGCGGCATCCCAGATCTGGCCGAGAGCGGCTATACGGGCATCGGGGATGGGGTCATCCGGGGCGTCGCCCCAGATCTCGGAGAGCGCGAGATCGGAGACGAAGAAATCGCGCTCGGCGTAGGCAAATACCGCGGCGATGCAGGCGCGGTACTGATTGATGGTCATGGTGGTGATCTCCTTTATATTTTATTAGTGGTTGCCTCTTGGGCTTCGGACGGCCAGCGGATCAAGCCTCCACGAGCTTGCCGCCCTTGCAGGCGTACCATACGCCTGCTTTGATGTTTACCCCGTCGACAATGGCAGCGGCGACGCTCAGAATCTCGCCGCAATCCGCACGCTCGACGGCAAACAAAGCACAGCCACGCGCTCCCATTACCATACCACTGGCACCAGAAGCCAAGGCAGCGCCATGATCGCCCGTGGCGCAGCTTGCACCCCGATAGCCCGTGGCGCAGCTTGCACCCCGATCGCCCGTGGCGCAGCTTGCACCCCAATTGCCCGTGGCGCAGCTTGCACCCTGATCGCCCGTGGCGCAGCTTGCACCCCGATAGCCCGTGGCGCAGCTTGCACCCTGATGGCCTGTGGCGCATGCGGCGCCCCAATTGCCCGTGGCGCAGCTTGCACCCTGATCGCCCGTTGCGCAGCTTGCACCCTGACCGCCCGTGGCGCAGCTTGCACCCTGATCGCCCGTTGCGCAGCTTGCACCCTGATCGCCCGTGGCGCAGCTTGCAACCTGATCGCCCGTGGCGCAGCTTGCACCCCGATCGCCCGTGGCGCAGCTTGCACCCTGATCGCCCGTGGCGCAGCTTGCACCCCGATAGCCCGTGGCGCAGCTTGCGCCCTGATAGCCCGTGGCGCAGCTTGTGCCCTGATAGCCAGTGGCGCAGCTTGTGCCCTGATGGTCTGTGGCGCATGCGGCGCCCCGAATGCCCGTGGCGCAGCTTGCGCCCTGATGGCCCGTGGCGGTTTTTGCCTTTTTGATTTTTTCATCAAAAAAGCTCTGCTCTTTTACCCACTCGATCTGCGCCTTTACCAGCCCGGCAATCCCGAGTTCCGCGCCGATCGTGATCTTCTTCGCGCAAACCTTGCTGTCGCCATCCTGTTCGCACTGCACGCCCTCCAGCTCTACCTCGCGGTAGATGCTGCCATCTCCCGGAGCATAATAATTCAGTACATCAAGCGGCATGGTGCAGGCGTGGAAGCCTTTTTCGCACAGCACTGCCTCCGGATCCTCGTAGGTACGCCCCTCGGCGTACTGGAATCCTAGACACTTCATATTTTTATCAAAGCCCATGTAGGCTTTCACGGGGGCGCCTTTCGTGGGCTGGACGTGCGTGTTGACTTTTTCCGTCATGATATTGATCTCCTCTCAGTTGTGGTTGATGGGGTTGATGGGCAGGCGAGGCTGCCTTAAAAGTCCTCTCCGGAGATGTACTCCGCGACGCAGATGGGATCGGTCGTCTCGTGGCCGTCCTCGTCATAGCCGCCGTCGATCTCCGCGATCATCTCGCAGCCGCGAGACTTGGCCATCTTTACGGCCTCGGACCAGTCAAAGCTGCCGGTGCCCCAGTCGTTGTCGTCGCGGTCATTAAGCACTGCATACCAATTCTTTTTCATTTTGATGATCTCCTTTCAATTCGTGCGGCCGGTGGCCGCGGGCTTTGTGGTTTGGAGCTTAGCTCCTCTTGATGGTTTTATTATACCACCCATTGAGTGGTATGTCAAGAGGGCGCGAGAAAAAACATGAACAAAAACATAATTAAATTTTGTGCAGAATGCACAAAAAGCAGAAAATGAACGCAAGCCAGAGGCGTCCCGCCCCGCAAGGGGCGGGTGGATTGAAATGCTCCGCCATGGCGGCCCGGTCGCCGGTGATCGGTGCCGCCCC
>ENA-OVGR01000535-OVGR01000535.1-human-gut-metagenome-genome-assembly--contig:-NODE-535-length-42641-cov-16.711760_pt1 | contig 42641 bp, 39 predicted proteins | sample MGYA00237775_ERZ505429 | MGnify/ENA primary metagenome ERZ505429 (study PRJEB26158, sample SAMN06016345) | human gut metagenome | biome: human gut; feature: ankylosing spondylitis patient; material...
TCCATGCCGCAGCTTTTGTGAAAAAGAAAAAGGGCACAAGAACCAAAGGGATGCCGTTGCCGCCTTCCCTCTGATGCTCATGCCTGATCGAACAGTTACACGCACTGATAAATTTACTTGTCTGCTTTTGATTATACGAGCCAGCGCGGAGAATGTCAATGCGTGGAACTGCCCGAAATTCAAGCTGCATTTTTGTATATCCTGCACAGGTGCTGCTTGAAATTCGTCCTGCGCGGAACGATTGACAACGCCGTGCGCAGAACGTATACTTAGGGTGTAGATCCCGCTTTGCTCCGGCGGCTTGCCGGGGCACCAGTTACGGAGGTTTTTCTTATGACATCGAAATATATCCGCTCCCTTGCGCTGCTGCTGTGCGCCGCTTTACTGGGCTGTCTGCTGGCAGCCTGCGGCGGCTCTGCAAGCAGCCCCGCATCCAGCGCTGCGCCCGCCTCGGACAGCGCATCCGCTTCCGGCAGCAGTGAGCTGCCCTCCTCCACCACCGAAGCCAACACCGGAGAGCTGAACCCCGGCAACTTTGACGAGAACTCGGTGTTCTCTATCACCGGCACATCCAACGCCTTTGCGCCCTGTCTGGGCTGGGGGCCCGGCGTATCCGGCTGCTCCTTGAAATCGGTCATCGCGGCGGCATCGCTGCTGCAGTGGGCCGAGGACGCACGGATGTCCAGCCGCTCCCCGGAAGCCATTCAGGATGCCTTTTACAGCTGGTACGACGGCCTGACCGACAGCCAGCAGGAGGGCTTTGCCGAAGCATGGCCGCTGATCAAGGACGCCGCGCTGGACCTGCTCAGCGATAAGGACAGCATGACCGACCGCATCGCGGATGCAGGGCTGGACGCTGACACCCTGCCCGGCTGCACCCTGAAAAACTGGCAGGCGCTGCAGACCGTGCTGGACGGCATTGTGCCGGAGACGAACGGCGAAGCTTAAACTCAACTTTAAAGCGCAAAGGGGCGCTGACCGTGTGGTCAGCGCCCCATTTTGTCTTTATACCTTTTTCAGCACATACTGGCGGGTGCCCATGCCCACCTTCTCGGCCTGCTCAAGGGTAGCCTTCCATTCGATGTTGGGGTTGGAGTCCTTGAAGTTGTCGTGGTAGCAGTTCCAGCCCGGCTTTGCAAGGTTCGTGCTCAGCTGGCTGTTGGGCAGCGGGGTTGCGTTCAGGCAGGCATCCACGCAGGCCTGATCCAGCGCCACCGGGTCAAAGGATGCAAAGATGCCGATATCCGGCAGGATGGGTGCATCGTTCTCGCCGTGGCAGTCGCAGTTGGGGCTGATGTCCTGCACCAGAGAAATGTGGAAGCAGGGGCGGCCTGCGCAGACTGCGGCGGCGTACTCCGCCATCTTGCGGTCCAGCAGCTCGTTGGCGCAGTCGTTGGGGGAATAGATGGCGTCAAAGCTGCACGCACCGATGCAGCGGCCGCAGCCCTTGCACTTGTCGTAATCAATGACCGCCTTGTTTTCGGCATTATAAGTAATGGCATCCGAGCCGCACTCCTTGGCGCAGCGGTGGCAGCCGCGGCACAGCCCCTCCTGCACGGCGGGCTTGCCGGCGGCGTGCTGCTCCATCTTGCCCGCGCGGGAGCCGCAGCCCATGCCGATATTCTTGAGCGCACCGCCGAAGCCGGTGGACTCGTGGCCCTTGAAGTGGGTCAGGCTGATGAACACGTCCGCATCCATGATGGCGCGGCCGATCTTGGCGGTCTTGCAGTATTCGCCGTTCGGCACCGGCACTTCCACCTCGTCCGTGCCGCGCAGACCGTCACCAATGATCACCTGACAGCCGGTGGTCATGGGCCAGAAGCCGTTCAGCTGGGCGCAGCTCAGGTGCTCCAGCGCGTTCTTGCGGCTGCCCGGGTACAGGGTGTTGCAGTCGGTCAGGAAGGGCATACCGCCCTGCTCCTTGCACAGGTCTGCCACCACCTTGGCGTAGTTGGGGCGCAGAAAAGCCAGATTGCCCAGCTCGCCGAAGTGCATCTTGATGGCCACGAACCGGCCGTCCATGTCGATGTCCTTGATGCCGGCGGCAATGCACACCCGGCGCAGCTTTTCCAGCAGGCTGGTGCCCACCGGACAGCGGAAATCCGTATAGTAAACTTTGGATGCTTCCATGGTGTTTTTCCTCCCATATCTTTCCGGCGGCGTCTGCCGCGCGGACTCTCTTTTGTTCAGTATAGCACACCCGGGCGAGCGGTGTAAACAGAAAATGGAGCAGTCCCGTAGAAATCAATTTTCCTCTAAAGGCTTCCCCCGGTCGGGGGAAGCTGTCACCGCAGGTGACTGATGAGGGCGCAGTTTGCGGGGAACTACCCCTCATCCGTCTGCTCACTGCGTTCGCAGCCACCTTCCCCCCAAGGGGTGAAGGCTTTTGCTCCGTGACAACCTGCAAAAGTTGATTCCCGTAGCTCTGCCCATTTTGGGGTTGACAGCCCTGCCCTGCGGTGTTATCTTATATCGGTTCCAAGAAACGGAACGGACGTCAAGATACAGGAGTTATGTCTATGAACGATTTTGATACATTCTGGCACGAAGCTAAAGCCGCCCTGCGGGTGGCGCTGCAATGGTTCTTTCTGGCAGTCCCCATGGGGCTGCTCTGTGGATTTCTGGGCACCTTGTTCCACCTTGCTGTCGAGCACGCCACCGAGCTGCGCGCCGCGCAGCCCTGGCTGCTGTTCCTTTTGCCTGTGGCGGGTCTGCTCATCACTGCCCTTTATAAGGTGACCAAGTGCGAGGGTGTGGGCACCAACAACGTTCTGCGCGCTGTGCAGAGCGGCGAGCCGGTCAGCATTCTGCTGGTGCCCGCCATCTTTCTGGGCACGGTGCTCACCCACCTGTGCGGCGGCTCTGCCGGCCGCGAGGGCGCTGCCTTGCAGATGGGCGGCAGCATCGGCTGGAACCTTGGCACCCTGCTGCGGCTCACGGACCACGACCGCCGCACCGCCACCATCAGCGGCATGGCGGCGTTCTTCTCTGCCCTGTTCGGCACCCCGCTGGCGGCGGCCTGCTTTGCCATGATGGTGGAGGATGTGGGCCTGACCTTTACCTCTGCCTTTGTCCCCGCCTTTACCTCTGCCCTCATCGCCTACGGCTGCTCGCTGGCCTTTGGCATCGCACCCACCCACTTTGCCCTCACTGCACCGGAGCTGAATGTCCGCACCGCCCTGCTGGTCATCGTGCTGGGTGTGGCCTGCGCTGCCGTTTCCCGCCTGTTCTGCTACACCCTCCACTTCATGGAGCACACTGTGCCAAAGCTTCTCCCGAACCCGTGGGTGCGGGTCTTTGCGGGCGGCGTGCTGGTCATCGGCTTTTCCTATCTCTTCGGCGTAGGGCGGTATAACGGCGCGGGCATGAGCGTCATCACCGCTGCCGTGGAGCAGGGACAGGCACTGCCGTGGGATTTTCTGTGCAAGATCTTCCTCACCGCGCTGACCCTTGCCTGCGGGTTCAAGGGCGGCGAGGTGGTGCCCAGTTTTTTTGTGGGCGCTACCTTCGGCTGCGTGGTCGGCCCGCTGCTGGGTCTGCCCGCCGAATTTGCGGCGGCGGTGGGGCTGGTGTCCATCTTCTGCGGTGCCACCAACGTCCTGATCCCCTCCATCCTGCTGGGCTTTGAGCTGTTCAGCGGCGCCGGGCTGGAGCTCATCGCGCTGGGCTGCGGTATCTGCTTTATGCTCTCCGGCCACCACGGCCTGTACAGCAGCCAGACCTTTGTCACCAACAAGCTGCGCTCGGAGTATATGTCCCACAAGTGGCGCGTAAAGGTGAAAAAAGCGGAAGAGTGAGCTTTCCTATCAAAACAGGGGCTGTTGCGCAAGCAACAGCCCCTGTTATCATTATTAAACTTTTCTCTTATGCCAGCGCGGTGATGGCTGCCACAGCCAGCACGATAGCGCCCAGCACAATGCGGTAGATGCCGAAGAACTTGAAGTCGTGGCGCTTGACGTAATCCATCAGGAAGCGGATGGCTGCAAGGCTGACCACAAAGGCCACAACGCAGCCCACCAGCAGCACGGCGATCTCGGTGCCGGTGATGGATACACCGGAAATCGCGAACTTGACCACCTTGAGCAGGGATGCACCCGCCATGACCGGGATGGCCAGATAGAAGGTGAACTCTGCCACGCAGGCGCGGGAGAGCCCCAGCAGCAGACCGCCCACGATGGTAGCGCCGGAACGGGAGGTACCGGGGATGATGGCAAGGCACTGCCACACGCCGATGAGCAGCGCGTCCCGGTAGCTGATCTGTTCCAGCTTTGTGACCCGGGGCGTGGTGCGGCGGTTCTCCACCACAAGGAAGAGCACGCCGTACAAAATCAGCATGGCGGCTACGGTGATGTAGTTATAGAAGTGCTCCTCCATCCAATCGTCCAGCGGGCTGATGACCAGCACCGGCAGGGTGGCGGCTACCACCTTGAACCACAGGTTCCACACGCTGGGCTTGGAGATGACCTTGCCCTGCCGCAGCCCGAAGGGCCACAGCTTATTCCAGAACAGCACCACCACGGCCAGAATGGCACCCAGCTGGATGACCACCCGGAACATGGACATGAATTCTTCGCTGGCATTGAACTTGACGACCTGCTCCACCAAAATCATGTGCCCGGTGGAGGAGATGGGCAGCCACTCGGTAATGCCCTCCACGATACCCATCAGGATCGCTTTGATGATCTCGAAAAACGTAATAAATCCCTCCTGCAGCACCCCGCTGGGTGCGTTGTTTTTTCAAAAGCAGTTCCAGTATACCATACTATGAGCCGCTGTGCATACAGATTATAGAAATTTTCCCCCGGGCGCTGTATTTATCTGCCCCGGGAAATGTGCTATACTATAAAAATAAGAAGTCTGTCCGCTTTCTGCGCCCGGCGCAGAAAGCTCTGAGAACAACGAGGTGAACCTTCATGAACATACTGGTGATCGGCTGCGATCAGGTGGGTGCGGCACTGATCCGCGATCTGGAACGCATCGGCCATGATATCTCGGTGGTGGAAAAGGACCCTGAGCAGCTCAAGCGTCTGGATGCCTTTGACGATTATACCTTTCACGGCACTGCCCTTGTGGGCGACCCTACCGATCCGGACACCCTGCGCCGGGGCGGCGTAGAGAACTGCGACGCCGTGGCGGCGGTGACCGAGGAGGACTCGGTGAACCTGATGGCGGCGCAGCTGGCAAAGAACATCTTCCGCCGGGATAAAGTCATCTGCCGGGTGTCCGACCCGCATCTGCAAATTTTATACCACAAGGCCTACGAGCTGGAGACCATCTGCCCCACCGTGCTGACTGAGCAGGCGGTGTTCCGGGCACTTTCCAAGTAAAACAGCCTGTTTTTGCTTTACAGACCGTAGAATGAGGTAACGATATGAAAGTTTGTATTGCCGGCGGCGGCCGGGTGGGAATGTATCTTGCCCAAAGCCTGCTGTCCCACCACCATAAGGTGACCATCATCGAGCCGCAGGAGGCGCTGTGCCGCACCCTTGCGGATACGCTGGATATCCCGGTCATCTGCGGCGACTCCCTGAGCTTTGACACCCTGCGCACCGCCGATGTGGCCAGCTGCGACGCCTTTGTGGCGGTGACCAACACCGACGAGACCAATCTGGTGGCCTGCCAGATCGCCAAGCGGGAGTTTGGTGTGAACCGCACCGTGGCGCGCGCCTCCAACCCCAAAAACCGGGACATCCTGCACACGCTGGGCGTAGATACCGTTGTGTGCGGCACCGACAACCTGAGCCATATTCTGGAGCGGGAGATCGAGACCGACACCATCCGGCAGCTGCTGTCTCTGGGCGGCGGCACTGCCAGCCTGAACGAGATCCTGCTGCCGGAGGACTTTCAGTTTGCGGGCAAGGAGATCAAGGAGATCCCCATCCCCGGCGATGCCATTCTGGTCAGCATCACCCGGGATACCGAGTTCATCATCCCTCACGGCAGCACGGTGCTGCTGCCGTGGGATAGGCTGCTGTGCCTGACACAGGACGACACCCTGCATCTGCTGATGGATGCGTGGGGTCTTTCCTCCCACAAATGAGCGAGCAGGAGCTGCTGCGCACCGCGCTGGTGCTGCCGCCCCGCGCCCGCCGGGTGCTCTGCGTCTGGGCAGCTGTGCCCGGGCTGGTCTGCGCGCCCTTTGCCTTCTGGCAGAGCGTGTGGGCGGGCGCAGTCTTTTGCGCTGTATGGGCGGCGCTGGTGGCGCTTGTCCGGGCGCGCTGCTGCAGCTTTGTCGCCGCCCTGACGACAGACAGCGTCACGGTACAGTCCGGGGTGGCTATCCCTGTGCTGCACCGCATCCCGCGCCGGGCGGTCACCGGGGTGCAGCTGCTGCGCACCCCACTGCTGTGGGCGGCAGGGTGCACTGTGCTCCTTGTGCGCAGCCCGGGGCTGCAATTGGTGCTGCCCGGCATCCCCGCCGCACAGGCGACTGCGCTGGCAGCGGTACTGATGGAGGGCAACGTATGAACCGGGAAAAGCACTTTCACCCGCTGGCGGCACTGCATCTGCTGCGCAAGACCCTGCTGGTCTACCTTCTGCCGCTGGTACAGGTGTTTTTTGACCGCAACTGGGACGCCCTGCGCGCGGCGCTGCGGCAGGACCTTGTATTGCTCTTCTTTATCAGCGCCGTGTGCTGGGCGGTGTACTATGGCGGCCGCTGGCAGGTGGATGCCGAGGGCACGGTGCACGTCAGCTGGCGGCTTGGCGTGCGGCTGGACCGCGCCCTGCGCGCCGAGGGGCTGGCGGCGCTGATGCTGGAGCAGCCCCTGCTCTACCGCTTGGCCGGTGCCTGCCGGGTGGTGCTGTACCCTGTTGGGCAGACCAAGACCATCACGCTGTATCTTACCCGGCAGCAGGCCGAGGAACTTGCCGATGTGCTGCTGCCGGTGACAGACCCGCTGTGGCACGCGCCCAAGGGCGGCGAAAAGCTGGCCTTTACGGTGCTGGGTGCCAACGGCCTGTCTACCCTGATTTTATGGTGGCTGGCCATCCACCAGACCCAGAGCTACGCCCCGGATGCCCAGACCGCTGCCCTTGCGCAGCTGGGACAGCTGGCGGCGTTTGCCGCCCGCTGGCTGCCGCTGGGCACGGCGTGGCTTCTGGTGCTGGCGGGTACGCTATTCTGCATCAGTCTGGTGCGCAGCGCTTTGCAGGCGGTGCATTATACCGTCTGGCGCACCGATACCCAGCTGGGCAGCCGGGGCGGGCTTGTACGCCGGTACGAGATGCGGCTGCGGCTCAGCCAGCTGAACTACGCCGACCTGCGCCGCTCCCCCGCCACATGGGCACTGCATTACTGCCCGGTATTTGTCTCGGCAGGGGCGTGCCGCCCGGAGCTGCCCTTGTTCGTCTGGCGGGAGGGCACTCCGCTGCTGCGGGAGCTGCTGCCGGAGATGGCGCAGCTGCCCCCAGACACCCGCGCCGACACCACTGACCGCAGCATGGTGTTCTTTTTACCGGCGGGCATCCCGCTGGCGCTCTGCCTGCTGCTGACGGCGGTATCCCGCACCACCCTGCCTGCCCTTACCCTGCCGCTGCTCATCCCCACCGGGGTGTTTGCCGCCCTGCTGGGCGCTGCCGCCGTGGGCTGGCACCGGGAGGGCGTATGGCAGCAGCAGGGACAGCTGCTGCTCTGTCGGCAGCACCGGTTCCATCTGCACCAGCTGTGCGTGTTCCACCCGGATACCGGCTTTACCGCGTTGCAATCTCCTTGGGCGGTGACAGTGCAGCGTGCCAACCTGACCCTTGTGTTTCCCGGCAAAGAAAAGGTCACGGTGCGCAGCGTGCCGCTGGCGGCTCTTGATTTTCTGGAGATATAGAAGTATACTTGCGATGCCCCGCTGAACCTACGGTCGGCGGGGCATTTTTGTAACACAGAGCAACGGAGACTATTTTATGATAAAGACTGTATTATTTGATCTGGACGGCACCCTGCTGAACACCATCGACGACCTTGCCGATGCCGGCAACTGGGTGTGCGCCCAAAACGGCTGGCCCACCTTTACGGTGGCACAGTTCAAGCTGATGGTGGGCAACGGCATCCCCAAGCTGGTGGAACGGTTCTCCCCCGCTGACGCCCGCACCCCGGCGCAGCTGGCGGCGACGCTGGCGCAGTTCACCGCCCGGTACGATGCCCACAAGGAGGACAAGACCGCACCCTACCCCGGCATCCCGGCGCTGCTGGACGCACTGAAGGCCGAGGGCATCCAGTGCGCGGTGTTCTCCAACAAGGCGGATGCCCTGTGCGGCGGCATCATTGCCCACTACTTTGGCACGGAGCGCTTTGCCGCCGTGCGGGGCAACCGCCCGGGCGTACCTACCAAGCCCGACCCCACCGGGCTGTACGCCCTGATGACCGAGCTGGGCGCAGACCCCGCCGCCACCCTTTTTGTTGGCGACAGCGACGTGGACATCCTCACCGGGCACAACGCGCAGCTGCCCGCCATGGGCGCGCTGTGGGGCTTCCGCGGCCGCGCCGAGCTGACCGCCGCCGGTGCGGATGCACTGGCAGAGGTGCCGGAGGATATCCTGCGGTATGTGCAGGAGCAGAACAGGTAAAATCACAAAAGGAACACCGGACAGATGCCATCTGCCCGGTGTTCTTCTTTATACAAAGCAAAAACGCCCTTGCGCATTGCGCAAAGGCGTTTTTATGACCCGTACGGGAATCGAACCCATGTTACAGCCGTGAAAGGGCCGTGTCTTAACCGCTTGACCAACGGGCCTTACAAATACAGAGCTTCGCTAAAACCTCCGACTTTCATCGTCCACTACTGCGGACGACCGTCCCCCTTATCTTAGCGAAACTCTGTAACGTGGTAGCGGTAACTGGATTTGAACCGGTGACACTTCGGGTATGAACCGAATGCTCTAGCCAACTGAGCTATACCGCCACATATTTAACTTGCACCTGAACGGTGCTTTATTATTATATCCATAGATGTCCCTTTTGTCAACACATATTTTCAAAAAATTTTGCAGTTTTTTGAGATTCTTAATTTATTTACATAGCTGCGTTGAAATATTGGTTTTCTTGTTGCTTTTGCGGCAAAAAGCACCGCTTCCCTGTGCGGAAAGCGGTGCTTTTTTCAACCTTTTTCTGCCTGGTTGTGGAAAACCCGGTGCAGTTTTAGTCCTTCTTATTGGTGGGGACCATGACCTTCAGCCCGCCCATGTACGGCTGCAGCACTTCGGGGATGGTCACGCTACCGTCGGCCTGCAGGTGGTTCTCCAGGAAGGCGATCAGCATACGCGGAGGTGCCACGCAGGTGTTGTTCAGGGTGTGGGCCAGATAGGTCTTGCCGTCCTTCCCCTTGATGCGGATGTGCAGACGGCGTGCCTGTGCGTCACCCAGATTGGAGCAGGAGCAGACTTCGAAGTACTTCTGCTGGCGGGGGCTCCAAGCCTCGATATCGCAGCTCTTGACCTTCAGGTCAGCCAGATCGCCGGAGCAGCAGTTCAGCTGACGCACGGGGATCTCCATGCTGCGGAACAGTTCCACGGACATCTGCCACAGCTTCTCGTACCAGTCGGCGCTCTCCTCGGGGCGGCAGACCACGATCATCTCCTGCTTCTCGAACTGGTGGATGCGGTAGATGCCGCGCTCCTCGATGCCGTGTGCGCCCTTCTCCTTGCGGAAGCAGGGGCTGTAAGAGGTCAGGGTCAGGGGCATCTTGCTCTCGTCCAGCGTCTGGTCGATGAAGCGGCCGATCATGGTGTGCTCGCTGGTGCCGATGAGGTACAGGTCCTCACCCTCGATCTTGTACATCATGGCGTCCATCTCGGGGAAGGACATGACGCCCTGCACCACGTTGCCGTGCATCATGAAGGGCGGGATGACGTAGGTGAAGCCCTTGTTGATCATAAAGTCGCGGGCGTAGGCCAGCACAGCCTCGTGCAGGCGTGCAATGTTGCCCAGCAGGTAGTAGAAGCCGTTGCCAGCCACGCGGCCTGCGGCGTCCATATCAATGCCGTCAAAGCTCTCCATGATCTCGGTGTGGTACGGGATGGGGAAATCCGGCACCACAGGCTCGCCGAAGCGCTGGGCTTCCACGTTATAGGTATCGTCCGGGCCGATGGGCACGCTGGGGTCGATCATCTGGGGAATGGAGTACATGATCTCCTGAATGCGGGCAGACAGTTCCTCCTCTTCCTTCTCCAGCTCTGCCATCTTGTCAGCGTCCGCCTTGACGGCGGCGTTGTTGGCGTCGATCTGTGCCTGCAGCTCAGCCTTCTGTGCCTCATCGGTGCACTTCTTCAGCTGACCGAACAGCGGACCGTTGGCCTTGCTCAGCTTGTTGCGGGCGGCCTTCAGGGCCTCCACTTCCTTCAGGGCTGCACGGTACTTGGCATCCTTTTCGATGACCTCGTCCACCAGCGGCAGCTTTGCATCCTGAAACTTCTTTTTGATGTTTTCCTTAACGGCGTCCGGGTTCTCGCGGACAAATTTGATATCCAGCATGATTGACTCTCCTTAACTCTATTGGGCTTGCAGCGGTGCACTTGCGGCTTTCCGCTGCCGTTCAAAGGCGGCTGTTCCCGCCTTGGATCGCATGATTATTCGGTTTCCATCTGGTACTGTCCCAGCAGCTTTGCAAAGGCGCGCAGCTGCTCGTCGGAGTAAAAATGCACCGTCAGCTTGCCCTTGCCGCCGTGGTAGGCCACGTTCACCTCGCTGCCCAGCACCTGTTTCAGGCTCTCTTCCACCTCCACCGGCAAAGTGCCGCGGGGGGCGGGTTCGCGGGGCTCCTTGGCGGGCTTTGCCATCTTTTTGCAAAGCGCCTCGGCCTGACGGACATTCAGCTGGTTGTCCGCGATGATCTGCGCGGCTTCGGCCTGCAATTCCGGTGTGGGCAGACCCAGCACCACCTTGGCGTGGCCGGTATTGATAAAGCCGCTCTTCAGCAGCTCCAGCACCGTTTCCGGTAAGTTGAGCAGACGCAGGCTGTTTGCCAGTGCGCTGCGGCTCTTGCCCAGCTTGCGGGCGGCCTGCTCCTGCGTCAGGTCGCAGCGGGTCATCAGCTCCCGGATGCCGGCAGCTTCTTCCACCGGGTCCAGATCCTCGCGCTGTAAATTTTCCACCAGCGCCAGTTCCATGGCCTGCTCATCGGACACGTCCTTGATGACCACCGGCACCTCGGTAAGACCCGCCATGCGGGAGGCGCGCCAGCGGCGCTCGCCTGCCACGATGCTGTAACCGCCCATGGGTCTTGGCCGCACCGCGATGGGCTGCAACAAGCCGTGCTCGGCGATGCTGGCAGCCAGCTCACTGAGGGTCTCCTGCTCAAAGGTCTTGCGGGGCTGGTCTGGGTCCGGCTCGATCTCGCGCAGCGGCAGCGTTTCCACCGCTGCGTGCTCTGACTCAAAGACCGGTGCTGCGTCCTCAAACAGACTGTCCAGCCCGCGTCCGAGCCCTCCTTTTCCTCTTGCCATTGTTTACCTTGTTCCCCCTGTTTTAATCTTCCAGAGCATTTTTCGCCGGCTCTGCGGCGGGTGCAGCCTTTGCGCGGGACTTCTTAGGTTCCTGCGGGCGGTTGTGCTTGACGAATTCGATGGCCAAGTCCATGTAGGCCTCGCTGCCCTTGCCCTTTGGCTCGTAGAAATTGATGGGCTGGCCGTAGCTGGGCGCCTCCGAAATGCGGATGGAGCGCGGGATGGTGGTCTTGTACACCTTGGAGCCGAAGTACTTCTGCACCTGCTCCACCACCTGCACGGTCAGGTTGTACCGCAGCGAGAACATGGTGAACACCACGCCCTCGATATCCAGATACGGATTATACTTTTTGCGGATGGTCTTGAGGGTGCTGATGAGCTCCGACAGACCTTCCAGCGCATAATACTCGCACTGCACCGGGATCAGCACACTGTCGCAGGCGCTCAGGCCGTTGAGAGTAAGCAGATCCAGACTGGGCGGGCAGTCGATAAAGATGAAGTCATAGTCCTTCTGCACCTCAGCCAGCGCCTTGCGCAGACGCCCCTCGCGGCCGGGCAGGTCGATCATTTCCAAGCTGGCACCGGCCAGACGGGTGTTGGAGCCGATGACATCGGTGCGGTACTCGGTGTGCCGGATGGCCTGTGCCGCCGTTGCCCTGCCGATAAGCACCTCATAAGTGCCCGCCTCCACACTGCGCTTTGGGATGCCATAACCGGTGGTGGTGTTGCCCTGCGGGTCGAGATCTACGATAAGCACCTTTTTGCCCAGCGCCGCTACGCAGGACGAAAGGTTGACGGCGGTGGTGGTTTTGCCCACTCCGCCCTTCTGGTTTGCGATCGCTACAATTTTTGCCACGCGCTTTTCTTCCTCCCGGGGAAAGATTTGTTCCACATGGAACACGCAGTCGTGCCCGCCGGTTTCCCCGTCCGGCAGACACCTTGGTTTCTAGTATAACACATCCAAATTGTTTTTTGAACCATCTGGAGCGTTTTTCAGCTGGATTTTTAACTTTTGGGGGTAAAAAAGTTAAAAGACCGCACGATTCTGTGCTGCAAATAAACGATTTAAAATGCGCTCCGCGTTCGCTTTGCGCATATTCAGCGGAAAGGATATTTATATTTTCGCGTTTGGAGCGACCGCGTTTGCGGAGCGCAGCGCAGCAATGAAAGCCCCAGTGGGGCTTTTAAGCGGCAGAGCGGTCTGCGTTAGCAGATGGAGGGGCTTTGCCCCGACAAGCTCTGCGGAGCGCTCCAAACGCTATTTTCACAGAAGGGGTCGTAGCGGCAAACGGCATTTGCAGCGCCGCTTTCTGCGAAAGCGCGGCGCTGCGGGCGGGCGCTTGCTCCCCCTCGGGGGATCTGTCGCGCAGCGACTGAGGGGCTATGGATGGAGAAGCGAAAAAAGCGTTAAAGCGATAGCGCCGACTGGCGCAGCGCTAGCTTTTTTGTGCTTCGACTTCTTCTTTAGGATTGTCAAGGGCGAGCAGCCCTTGGCCCGTTGCGGGGTGGGTGGAGTCCAGAGGTAGGGAGGGGGGAGTCGGAACACCCCTCCCTGCCTCTGGCCCAGCGGAGCGTCCCTGCACGCTGAAGGCAAGCAGTAACTTTCCCCGCAGAGCGTGGCGCGCATTCCAAATCGTTTTGCCTGTCCAACCCGCACCCTATTTGCAAATTAAAATTGCATCTTTTTTGCGTTTTACGGCGATTTTCAGCAATTTTACAGCAATGTAAAAAACTTTGCGGATTTTGCTTGACAGGGAGCCGTCTGCGTGCTATCATGAACACATGAACAGATGCTCATATATCGAAACGAAGGGGGAGGACAGCATGACCGGGCTAGAACAGACCGCGCCGGAAAAGGAAACTCAGCCGGTAGAGATGCCGGATGACGAGGTGCTGTACGAACTGGCAGACCTGTTCCGCGTGTTTGGCGATTCCACCCGCATCAAAATTCTGTACGCCTTGCACGACAGCGAACTTTGCGTGCAGGATATTGCGGACGCCGTGCAGCTGAGCCAGTCTGCCGTCAGCCACCAGCTGCGGGTGCTCAAGGACTCCAAGCTTGTGCGCTTCCGGCGGGAAGGCAAAACCGTTTTCTACGCACTGGACGATGACCATGTGCGCAGCATCCTCTCCATGGGGATGGACCATATCGAAGAATGACCGGGCACACGCCCGCAGAAAAGAAAGGCTGGTACTTATTATGAAAAAGACCTACAAGATCGAAGTGGACTGCGCCAACTGCGCCCAGAAGATGGAGGACGCCGCCAACACCGTTTCCGGTGTGGAAAAGGCGACCGTCAGCTTTATGACCCAGAAGATGAAGGTGGAGTTTGCCGAGGGTGCCGACCCTCACGCCACCATGGAGAACGTGCTGTCTGCCTGCAAGAAGGTAGAGGACGACTGCGAGATCTTTGATATCTGATGTACGGCAAAGCTCTCCCGGTCGGTACGGACTGGGGGAGTTTTTCTGTGGAAAAATCCGCCACTTTTCAACAATTTCCACCGGGTTTTCAACAAGCTTTGCGGAAAAACCGAAAAAGAAGCGTGGAAAAGCGCTTTTTTACAGGAAAACTGTGTGGAAAACGCGGGTAAAACTGTGGAATACCCATTTTTTGCCGAAAAACCTGTGGAAAACCACCCGTTTTTCATCCGCTGCACCGCAAAACAAGGAGCGTTGCTTATGAACAAGAAACAAAAAAAGACCCTTGAGCGCATTCTGATCGCCGTGGCGCTGGTCATCGTGCTCAAGCTTTTGCCCGCCTTGCCCATGCCGGTGGAGCTGGCGCTCTACTGCATCCCCTACCTTGTGGTGGGCTGGGATGTGCTGCGCAAGGCGCTGAAGGGCATCAAGAACCGTCAGCCCTTTGACGAGTGCTTCCTGATGGCAGTGGCCACCGTGGGCGCGTTTGCACTGGGCGATTATGTGGAGGGCTGCGCCGTTATCATCTTCTACCAGATCGGCGAGTTGTTCCAGAGCGTCGCCGTGGGCAAGAGCCGCCAGAGCATTGCCAGTCTGATGGATATCCGCCCGGACTACGCCAACATCGAGGGCGAGGACGGCAAGCTGGAACAGGTGGACCCGGATGAGGTCGAGGTGGGCACCGTCATCGTGGTGCAGCCCGGCGAGCGGGTGCCTATTGACGGCGTCATCGTGGAGGGCGCTTCTGCCCTGAACACCGCCGCCCTGACCGGCGAGAGCCTGCCCCGGGACGTGAACGCCGGGGACGAGGTCATCAGCGGCTGCGTGAACATGACCGGCCTGCTGAAGGTGCGCACCACCAAGGAATTTGGCGAGTCCACCGTCTCTAAAATTCTCGACCTTGTGGAAAATTCCAGCATGAAAAAAGCCCGGGCAGAAAACTTTATCACCCGCTTTGCCCGGGTGTACACCCCCGCTGTCTGCTACGGCGCACTGGCGCTGGCGCTTCTGCCGCCGGTGGTGCTGCTGCTCATGGGACAGCCTGCCCGCTTTGGCGACTGGGTCTACCGCGCTTTGACCTTCCTTGTCATCAGCTGCCCCTGTGCGCTGGTCATCTCCATCCCGCTGAGCTTCTTCGGCGGCATCGGCGGCGCTTCCGCCTGCGGCATCCTCATCAAGGGCTCTACTTATCTGGAAGAGCTTGCCAACACCGGCGTTGTGGTGTTCGATAAGACCGGCACCCTGACGCAGGGCACCTTTAAGGTCACCGGCATCCACCCGGCCGAGGGCGTGACCGACGCCGCACTGGTGGAAGCCGCTGCGCTGGCGGAAAGTTGGTCGAAGCACCCCATCTCCCTGAGCATCAAGGCTGCCTACGGCAAGCCCATCGATGCCGCCCGGGTCACGGACGTGCAGGAGCTGGGCGGTCATGGCGTGACCGCGAAGGTGGACGGCAAGAGCGTTGCCGCCGGTAACGCCCGCCTGATGGAAAAGCTTGGCCTTGCCGTGCCCGCCGTGGACGGCGTGGGCACCATCGTGCACGTTGCCGTGGAGGGCAGCTACGCGGGCTATCTGCTGATTTCGGACGTGGTAAAGCCCCACAGCGCCGATGCCATCCGCGCCCTGAAAGCTTCCGGCGTGCGCAAGACGGTCATGCTGACCGGCGATGCACAGCCGGTGGCACAGGCGGTAGCGCAGCAGCTGGGTCTGGACGAGTACCACGCCGGTCTTTTGCCCGGCGACAAGGTGGACCAGATCGAAAAGCTGCTTGCCGCAAAACAGCCCAAGGAGAACCTTGCCTTTGTGGGTGACGGCATCAACGACGCACCGGTGCTGTCCCGCGCAGACGTGGGCATCGCCATGGGCGCGCTGGGCTCGGATGCCGCCATCGAGGCGGCAGACGTGGTGCTGATGGATGATGACCCCGCCAAAATCGCGCTGGCCATGCGCATCGCCCGCCGCACCCTGCGCATCGTGCACCAGAACATCGTGTTTGCGCTGGGCATCAAGGCACTGTGCCTGCTGCTGGGTGCACTGGGCATTGCCGGAATGTGGGCAGCCATCTTTGCAGATGTGGGCGTGATGGTCATTGCCGTGCTCAACGCCACCCGCGCCCTGTATACCAAAGACCTGACCAAAAACTGACATAAACGCAAAACAGCCAGACCGGCACTGCCGGTCTGGCTGTTGTTGTTTTGGGGAAGTTTACAGCTTTTCCACCATCGCTGCCACGATCTTAGTGGCGGTGGCGACATACTCGCTGATGGAGAACTTCTTCACCACCAGCACCTCGTGGCCGTCCTCGTCGGCGTTGTCGCTCATGGCGCGCAGAATGACGCAGGGCACGCCGTTCTTGGCGGCGATCTGGCTTACCGCAGCGCCCTCCATCTCCACGCAGTCCGGGGCGCACTTGGCTTCAATGGCGGCTTTGGTCTCGCTGTCGCCCACGAACAGATCGCCGGTGGCGATCTTGCCCACCAGTGCCTTTACCCCGGCTTCGGCGCAGGCAGCTTCGGCGCAGGCAGCTTCGGCGGCGGCGATCAGTTCCGGGTCGCCAGAGTATTCCTTCAGGAACGGCGGGTTCTGGCAGATCATATCCAGCTGGGCGTCGTGGTACAGCACCGTCTTGCCGATGACCACATCCCCGATGCCGATCTTGCTGGTCATGTTGCCCGCAATGCCGGAGAAGATGATCTTCTCCGCGCCGAACTTGGTGATGAGCACCTGCGTGGTGGCGGCGGCGTTGGCCTTGCCCATACCGGCGCAGCACACCACCACCTGCTTGCCGGCCAGCGTGCCCTTGTGGTACTCCACGCCGCCGTAGGGCTCAACGGTGACATTTTCCAGCTTTGCACACAGCTGGTCTACTTCATCGGGCATAGCGCCCATAATACCCAAGATCATGGTGGACTCCTTTAAACATTAAACAGGAACTCGATGACGTCGCCATCCTGCACAACATACTCCTTGCCCTCGGTGCGCTGCAGGCCCTTGGCCTTGACGGCGGCGTAGTCGAAGTTGTTGGCTTCCAGATCGTTGTAGCCGATGACGCTGGCGCGGATGAAGCCACGCTCGAAGTCGCTGTGGATCTTACCGGCAGCCTGCGGAGCCTTGGTGCCCTTGCGGATGGTCCATGCGCGGCACTCCTTCTTGCCGTCGGTCAGGAAGGAGATCAGACCCAGCAGGTCGTAGCTGGCGGTGATCAGGTTGTCCAGACCGCTGGCCTCGATGCCCATCTCGGCCAGAAATGCCTTCTTTTCCTCGGGGCTGTAATCTGCGATATCCTCCTCGGTCTTGGCGCAGATGGGAATGTAGCGGGCACCCTCCTCCTTGGCGCGGGCAGCCACCAGCGGGACGTATTTGTTGTTCTCGATGCCCTCCATCAGGTCGTCCTCGCCCACGTTGCAGGCATACAGCACCGGCTTTGCGCTCAGCAGACCCATCTCGTGCAGCACGGTCTGCTGCTCGGTGTCGGCGGGGTCAAAATCGAAGCTGCGGGCGGGCTTACCGGCGCTCAGATGGTCGGCCAGCTGCTGCAGCCAAGCGGCCTCGGCGGCAGCGCCCTTGTTGTTGCCGCTCTTGGCAGCTTTTGCCATGCGGCCAGCGCGGTTCTGCACCACCTCAAGGTCGGAGAGGATCAGCTCGTAGTCGATGGCTTCAATATCGGCAATGGGGTCCACGGCCTCGGCCTTGGTCACGTCCTCCACCACATGGATGATGTTGTCATCGTCAAAGCAGCGCACCACGTGCACGATGGCGTCGCACTCGCGGATATGGCCAAGGAACTTGTTGCCAAGGCCGGCGCCCTGACTTGCGCCCTTCACCAGACCCGCAATGTCCACGAACTCCACGATGGCGGGAGTTTTTTTGTTGGTCTGCCAGATCTCGGCCAGCTTGTCCAGCCGCTTGTCCGGCACCGCCACGATGCCGGAGTTCGGTTCGATGGTGCAGAAGGGATAGTTTGCAGCCTCCGCGTTCTTGGTGGAGGTGATGGCGTTGAACAGAGTGGACTTGCCCACGTTGGGCAGGCCGACAATACCTAACTTCATATAAAATACGCTCCTTACACGTTTTTTGACATAACGATACATCTATCATTATACGCGATGAACCCCGCCAGCGCAAGGGGGCAGGGCTATCTTGAATAAGGAATCCTGAAATAATCCAGAACTGCCTTGAATTGATCCTGCGCGGTCAGGCAGGTGTCCAGCAGATACCCGCGTTCGGATTTCCACTCGTGCAGACCCCGGTAGTAGAACAGTTTGAGGTCATCCGTGATAATAAACGGTACGATGTTGTTCCGCAGACACTCCTTGAAGAGCAGAAGCCGCCCAACACGGCCATTTCCGTCCTGAAACGGATGGATGGATTCAAAGGCATAGTGGAATTCCAGCAGGTCTTCCAGCGACTTGGCAGAATTTTGATTGTATGCGGATAAAAGCTCTTTCATCTGCGGGGCAACCAGTTCCGGTGCGGTGGTGCTTTTGCCGCCGACCTCGTTCGGGAGCTTTTTATATTCACCGACCGCGAACCAGTCTTTGCGGGAATCGCTGGTGCCGCTTTTCAGGGTAAGGTGCAGCTTTTTAATAAACGCTTCGCTGATGGGTTTCTTTGCATCCCGGATGACAAGGTCAATGCACTTAAAGTGATTGGCTGTTTCGACCACATCATCCACATTGACAACACCGTTCTCCATGCCGATGGTATTGGTTTCGTAAATATACCGCGTCTGGTCATGGGTCAGGCGGCTGCCCTCGATGTGGTTGGAGTTATAGGTGAGGTCGATCTGGATTTTGTGGTAGATGCCGCCCTTGACCTGCCCGTTCATCTCGTTCTGCAAAACATCCAGCAGGGTACGGGGTGCTTCCGGCTTTTTGTTGGTGCGCGCCGGGCGCTTTGCATCCTGCGGAATATTCCATGTCTTGCCGGTAAGCACTGCGCCCGGGATCTTGCCGGTAGCACAGTAGTTGCGGACAGTTCGTTCTGAAACATTCCATGATTTTGCCGTATCAGCGACAGAATGGTACTTCATGATAACACCTCCCAGTAGAACGATTATACCATTTTATCGGCAAGAAATCAAATCTCGGAAGTTCCGCGGTAAACGTTTCTTGCCGATAGCGCGGCTGCGCAGGCAGAAATGTGAAAAAAACTACACTTCCTTCTTTATTTTGTCATAACTGTCCCGTATAATAGAAAGGAAAGAGCCTGTCAAAACGCCCGGAAGGGCTGAAGATACAGCAAAAACCTGCATAAAAGGGGAGGAAAACACTTATGGCAAACGAAAAGATCCTTGTGGTGGACGACGACGCCAACATCTGCGAGCTGCTGCGGCTGTACCTGACCAAGGAGGGCTATCAGGTCACGGTGGCAAACGATGGCGAAGAAGGACTGGAAAAGTTCAACGCGGTCAAGCCGGACATGGTGCTGCTGGACGTGATGATGCCCCGCATGGACGGCCTTGAGGTCTGCCGCCGCATCCGCAAGGCGGGCAACACCCCGGTAATGATGCTTACCGCCAAGGGCGAGACCTTTGACAAGGTGCTGGGCTTGGAGCTGGGCGCAGACGATTACATGGTCAAGCCCTTTGACGCAAAAGAGGTGGTGGCACGCATCAAGGCGGTGCTGCGCCGCTGCCAGACTACCTCCGCTGCCGCCGAGAGCACCGAGGGCGTTATTGAGTTCGACAACCTCCGTCTGGATATGAACAGCTACGAGCTGCGGGTCAAGGGCAAGGTGGTGGAAGCTCCCCCCAAGGAGCTGGAACTGCTGAACTGTCTGGCCTCCCACCCCAACCGCGTGTACACCCGCGACCAGCTGCTGGACGAGGTGTGGGGCTTTGAGTATTACGGCGACAGCCGCACCATTGATGTCCACGTCAAGCGCCTGCGCGAAAAGCTGGCCGGTGCTTCCGATAAGTGGGAACTGAAAACCGTCTGGGGCGTGGGCTATAAGTTCGAGGTGCGTCAGTAATGCGTAAAAGTATCTCCACGGCCTTTTTCTCCATGGTGTCCACCCTGATGGTGCTGGGCATCGTGCTGATGGGCTGCTCGGAGTGGGTGCTGTTCAAGAATTATTTTGCGAAGGATCGCTACGAAACACTGGATCAGGTGGTAAATGTCGCCAAGCGCACCGCAGAGTATCTGGTAAACAGCGAGACCATGCCGCAGGGCGCAGAGCTGGACGCTTTGAACACCAAGCTGGAGATCATCGGCGAGAGCGCCGAGGCTTATCTGTTTTTCACCGACCGGCAGGGCAATGTGCTCATTGCCTCCGACCCGGCAAAGCTTACCACCGGCACCGTGCCGCTGGATATCTGCCAGCGCGCCAACGCAGTGGCTGACCCGGACGCCCGGCACTACCACGCTTTCGGCGATTTGGGCGGTGCCCTGACCGAAAAAAGCTATATCGCGGCGGTGGAGACCATCGACGACCAGAGCCTGTTCAGCGGCTGGCTGTTTTTGTGCTCCTCCGGCGCGCAGCTCACCGACTTCAAGCAGCAGTTCTGGTCAAACTTCCTCATGTCTGCCTGCGTAATGCTGCTGTGCGCCAGTGTGCTGACCCGCCTGTTGATGCGTCAGCTTACCGACCCGCTGCAGAAGGTGACCGATGCCGCCCAGCGCTTTGGCGGCGGCGACCTCTCCGTCCGCGTGGAGGGCGTGGAGGGCGATGGCGAGGTGGCAGACCTTGCCCGCACCTTCAACCAGATGGCGGAGAACATCCAGTCCAACGATAACTCCCGGGGACAGTTCATGGGCAACATCGCCCACGAACTGCGCACCCCCATGACCACCATCAAGGGCTTTGTGGACGGCATTCTGGACGGCACCATCCCGCCCGAGATGCAGAACCACTACCTGCAGCTGGTCAGCGAGGAGACCGGCCGTCTGGCGCGGCTGATCCAGAATATGCTGGATCTCTCCAAGCTGGAAAGCGGCGAGTATCAGGTGAACGCCCGGATGTTCAATATCTGGGAGACCCTGACCGGCGTGGCACTGGCAGCAGAGCAGCGCATCAATGACGGCATGATCGAGCTGGAAGGCCTGACCATGGATGAAAAGGTGCTGGTCTATGCCGACCCCGACCTGATCCATCAGGTGGCGTATAACCTGCTGGACAACGCCATCAAGTTCACCCCGGCGGGCGGCACCATCCGCTTCAGCGTGGAAAAGCTGGGCCCCGAGGCCGAGATCTCCATCTGGAACTCCGGGCAGGGCATCAGCCCGGAGGCGCTGCCCTATGTGTTCGAGCGGTTCTACAAGGAGGACCGCTCCCGCGGTCTGCACGCCCGCGGCTCCGGCCTTGGACTGAACATCTGCAAGGTGCTGGTCAATCTGGCCGGCGGGCAGATCCGCGTGGAGAGCCAGCAGGGCGAGTGGTGCCGCTTTGTGTTCACCCTGCCCACCTGTTCCCCCAATCCCGGCGGCATGAAGCGCCTGCCGGATGCCGCCGGGCAGCCCGGCGCAGTGGAGGACCCCGCCAGCATGAAGCCGGTAGAATAAGACCCCGCAGCCAGACTGCCCCGCCCGGGCGGTCTGGCTGCTTTGGCGTTGTTGGAATAAAAATCCTGCTTACCGCTGTGACCCCCTCTTGTGAAAATGCGTTTGGAGCACTCCGCAGAGTGCGACAAACGCGGAATTAAAAATCTATTTTCCGCTGAATATGGCCAGAGCAACGCGGAGGCCATTCCAAATCGTCCTGCTTCAAAGAAAGCTGCTGCAAAATGGCAAGCCTTCGGCGGCAGCTGCGCGGCACATGGAGATGCTGCCGCGCAATGGACTTTTTGCGCTATTTACGACTTTTCGGTGAAAAAAACTGCTGCGGGTTTGATTTTTTGGCCGTTTTCATGTAAACTAAAAGGTAACCATGCCCGCGTATTTTTTGCCCGGCAGAACCCTGCAAAACGCGCAACGCATGGGATAAAAAATGCTAAAAATAACGGAGCGTAATGAAATATTATGGCCATCGTAAGTCCTTCTATTCTTTCTGCTGATTTTGGCAAGCTGGGTGCAGACTGCCGCATGGTGCTGGATGCCGGCGCACAGATGCTGCACTACGACGTGATGGACGGGCATTTTGTGCCCAACATCAGCTTTGGCGTGCCGGTGCTCAAAAGCCTGCACAAGGCGCTGCCGGATGCCTTTTATGACGTGCATCTGATGATCAGCCACCCGCTGCAATACGCCGAGCCCTTTATCAAGGCCGGTGCTACCCTGTATAATTTCCATCTGGAGTGCGAAGATGATATTCAGGCCACCATTGACGCCGTCCGTGCGCTGGGCTGCAAGGTGGGTCTGACCATCAAGCCCGGCACCCCGGCCGAGGCGTTGGCACCGTGGCTGGACCAGCTGGATCTGGTGCTGGTGATGAGCGTGGAGCCCGGCTTCGGCGGGCAGAAGTTCATGCCCTCGGCGCTGGACAAGCTCCGCTGGCTCAAGGCAGAGCGGGAAGCACGCGGCCTTTCCTACCTGCTGGAGGTGGACGGCGGCGTGGATGCCGCCACCGCACCCTTGTGCATGGAAGCCGGAGCCGACGTGCTGGTGGCGGGCAGTGCCGTGTTCGGCGCCGCCGACCCTGCTGCGGCTGTGGGCGCACTGGCCAGCCTGTAAGGAGGCCCGTATATGGATGAAGCTTTGATCCAAGAGCAGGAGCGGCAGCTGCAAAAGACCGGCCGGTACTATAAGCACGTTTTCTGGCTGTGTGTGCCGCTGCTGTGCATGGCCTGCTATTTCTATGGGGCGCGTCCGCTGCTGCTGTGCGGCATCGCCCTGCTTACCGGCAACCTGTGCGACCGTCTGGTGGCGCTGCTGCGCCATCGGGTGTACACCAATAAAGATCTCTCCAACGAGAGCTTCAGCCTGATCATCGCCCTGCTCATGCCCGCCACCGTGGACATCTATGTGCTGGTGGTGGCAGTGCTGGCGGGCGTATTGATCGGCAAGGAGGTCTTTGGCGGCTACGGCAGCTATCCCTTCAACCCCGCTGCCGTGGGCTACGCCGTGGCGGCGGTATCGTGGCCGGAGCAGGTGGTGCGCTACCCGCAGCCCTATACGCCGCTGCCCCTGTGGAACGCCTCCGCCGTGCCGGTGAGCAGCACCATCGAGGATACCCTGCGCAGCGGCGGCATCCTGAACCTGAACGCCCTCGCCGTTGTGCTGGGCGAGTTTGCTGCCCCCATGGGCACCGGTGCGGCACTGGTCATTCTGGCCTGCGGCCTCGTGCTGTGGACCCGGAAGGACGTGCACATCGGCGCATCAGCGAGCTTTCTCATCACCTGCGGGCTCATCGCCTTCTTCTTCCCGCGTCAGGTGGGTCTGGCGGACAGCACCCTCTTCAGCAGCCTGCTGCCCCGCCTGCAGGGCATCCGGGACGAGCTGCACACCGGTGCGGTGCTGTTCTGCGCGGTGTTCCTGCTCAACGAACCCTACACCTGCGCCCATCACCGGCTCGGACGCATCCTGTACGGCGCCCTGGTGGGTGCTGCCACCATGGGCTTCCGCTATTTCGGCGTGTACGAGACCGGCGTCTGCTTTGCACTGCTGGCCGTCAACAGCGTGTCCGCGCTCATTGACCGCACCGAGGAGCGGCTGTACCGTCTGCTGCACCGTCTGCCGTCCGAACGAAAGGAGGCTGCGGAATGAAAAAGCGTACTGCGGAACTGATTTTAAAGGACCCCGAAAAGTTTGCCCATCACGACCGCGTGTTCCTGAATAACCCGGTGGTCATGCAGGGCATGGGTCTGGCACCGCTGGTGGTCGTGGCTACCACCGGCCAGAACGGCCTGATGCTGGCGGCGGCGGTGACGCTGCTGCTGGTGCCCTCCCGCGTGCTGGCCTGCCTGCTCAGCCGCCTTGTACCCCTGCGGGACGAGGAGCCTACCCCGGAGCAGCTGCAAAAAAAGCTGCTGCCCCGCGCACTTTTGTACGCAGCCAGCGCCGCTGTGGTGTACCTAGCGGCATATCCCATTTTGAACTTCGTGTTTGGCACCGGGCTTTTGAACCTTGGCATCTACCTGCCCATGCTGGTGGTGGAGCCGCTTCTGACCTACCGCTTCGGCCGCGTGCAGGAGACAGTGCACAAGGCCGTTTCCAAGGGCGTGCGCATCACCGTGGGCTACGCGCTGCTGCTGCTCGTGGTGGGCGTGGTGCGCGAGTGGCTCAGCCTTGGCACCGTGTTCGGTGCCCCGGTGGGGCGCTGGGCGCTGCTTCCGCTGGCTAAGATGCCGGCGGGCGGCTTTATCGTGCTGGGCATCCTGTGCGCTATCTGGCGCGCTGCGGCTGCAAAGCGCAAGGAATATCTGAAAAAGGAAGCACGGGATACCCTGACCGTGCACTACCAGAAGGAGGTGAACCGCGAACCGTGAAGGAAGTTGTAAGCAGCTCGGCAGTGTTTTTCAGCTATGCACTGCTGGCCATTTTTGCACAGAACGCTGTCTTTACCCGTGCACTGGGCGTGTCCCGCATGGTGCAGCTGGTGGGGGACGACCGCACCAGCAGCGCCTTGTTCGGCATGATGCTGTGCATCACGCAGGTGCTGGTGGCGCCGGTGGTTTTTCTTGCCGGGCGGTTCATTGCCCCGCTGGATAACCGCGCCCAGCTGCGCCCGCTGGTGTATATTGCCAGCATTGCCGTGGTGTGTCTGGCGGAGCATCTGGTGCTGTGGCTGCTGCGCAGCCTGCCCCGCCGCGCCCAGCTGCTGCGCATCGTGCCGCTGGCCGCGCTGAACAGCGGCGTGCTGGGCACGGTGCTGGTGGAGCGCACCCAGTCCTTTACCCTTGGCCAGAGCCTTGGCTTTGGCCTTGGCAGCGGCCTTGGCTATGTGCTGGCGGTGCTGCTGGTCACCGAGGCGCGCCACCGCCTGCGCAGCAAAGCTATCCCCAAGGCATTCCGCGGCCTGCCCATCACGCTGGTGTATATCGGCGTGCTGGCGCTGGCGATCTATGGCTTTACCGGACATTCCGTCATCCTGTAATGCAGACAGGGAGGAAAGGATACCATGGCTAAGAATAAACGTCAGAAGGTCAAGCATTATAACCGCAGCTTTTACAGCAGGGAAACGCGCGTAAAGCGCGGCATCGGCATCGTGGTGCTGGTGGCGGTAGTGCTGGCAGCCGCATGGTTTGCCGCACCCCATGTGCTGGATTGGGCCACCCATACCTGGTATACCGTGGTCAAGGATCGGGATCTGGAGGCCGAAAGCGCTTCCCGCGCCGAGGCAGCAGCCTCCTCTGCGGCGGCAAGCAGCGCTGCTGCTTCGCAGGCAGCGTCTGAGCCGGAGGAGGAAAAGCCGCTGGACGGCAAGGCCATTACCGGCGGCAGCTGGGCAGAGCTGGACGTGACCACCCTGACCGATGAAGCCGCCATCCGCGCCGCCGCCCGGCAGCTGAAGCAGCAGGGCGCAGACTACGCCCTTGTCACTCTGAAGGACGCCGCTGGCACGGTGTATTATGCTTCCGGGGTGGCAGCCGCTGCCCAGAGCATCACCGAAAACCCGGTGGATGCGGCCAATATCGCCGCCATCCTGCGGGAGGAGGGCATCATCCCGGCGGCACAGCTTGCCGCCTTTACCGACCCGGTGTCGGTGTACACCGACCGCAGCATGGGCGTGCACTACGATGGCAACAGCCTCTGGCTGGACAACGTCAGCGCAGCCAAGGGCGGCAAGGCATGGATGAACCCCTTTGCCGCAAGTGCGGTGCAGTATGTCGGCGACCTCATTGAGGAGGTGCAGGGCATGGGCTACGAGCAGGTGGTGCTTACCGGGGTGCAGTTCCCCAATATCATCACCCGCAAGCAGGACTTCGGTGCCTCCGGCGGCAAGAGCCGGGAAGGACGCGCCGCCCAGCTGACGGCGGATATCGCCGCATGGCAGACCCGCTTTGCAGGCAGCGTGACCCTGTGGGTCAGCTACCCGGACGCACTGTGCACCGCTGCCACCGATGCCCTTGGCACCACCGGTACGTCCCTTGGCATGGAAAATCTGCTGGTCACCAGCAGCACCGCGCTGGACGCGGACAGCCGCGCTGCGCTGGAGCAGGCCGCTGCCGACGCCGGTGTGAAGCACGTTGTGGTGCACGATACCGCAGCGTTCCGCTGAGAAGCGGCTTTTAAAGAGGGGAGGAAACGACTATGAAACCGACTACCTGTTTTGCACCCGCACACATCCTGCTGCCTTCGGAGCAGGTGCCGCTGGAGCAGTGGGGCTGCATTGCCTGTGACCAGTTTACCAGTGACCGCAGCTACTGGCAGCGGGCAGAAGAGACCGCTGCGGGTGCGCCCAGCACCCTGAACCTGATCCTGCCGGAGGTGTATCTGGAGGACGGAGACGCCGACGCGCGGGTGGAAAAGATCCACGCCACCATGCAGGACTATGCCCAGAACGTGCTCACCCGGGCGGTGGACGGCTTTATCTATGTAGAGCGCACCGAGCAGAGCGGCCGGGTGCGGCAGGGTCTTGTAGGGCGTGTGGACTTGGAAGCATACAGCTACCGCCGGGGCGAAAAATGCACCGTGCGCCCCAGCGAGTGCACCGTGGAAAGCCGCATCCCGCCCCGCATGAAGGTGCGTACCGGCGCTGCGCTGGAAACGCCCCATATCATGATGCTGGCGGATGACCCGGACTGCACCCTCATCGAGCCCATTGCCGCCCACAAGGACAGCCTGCCCAAGGTATACGAGGGCGAGCTGATGCTGGGCGGCGGCCATGTGGCAGGCTGGGCGGTGGAGGACCCCGCCATCATCGCACAGATCGAAAATGCGCTGACCGTGCTGGGCAGTCAGGAAGAATTTGACAAGAAATACCCCGATGCCACCCGCCGCGACCCGCTGACGCTGGCCGTGGGCGATGGCAACCACTCGCTGGCTACCGCAAAGGCCTGCTGGGAGGAGCTGAAAAAGACCCTGACCCCGGAGCAGGCAGAAAATCACCCCGCCCGCTGGTGTCTGGCAGAGGTGTGCAACGTGCACTCCCCGGCTATTGAGATCGAGCCCATCCACCGGGTGCTGTTCAACGTGGACTGCGCCACCGTGCTGCTGAGCCTCATTACATGGAGCGATGCCAACATGGCAGGCTGCTGCTTTGGCGGCAGCAAAAAGCAGCCCTTTACGCTGGCAGGCCCCCACATGGCCAATGTGCTCAGCTTTGAGGACCCCACCGAGCCGCTGACCGTGGGCACCATCGACGATTTTATTTCGGATTATATCGAGCGCCACCCGGAAGCAAAGGTGGACTATGTGCATGACGAGCCGGCTGTGCGCGCTTTGTGCAAGCAGGGCGCAGTGGCGTTTTTGATGCCGCCCTTCGCCAAGAGCGACCTGTTCCGCGGCGTTGTGATGGGCGGCGTGCTGCCCCGCAAGACCTTCAGCATGGGACACGCGGAGGAAAAGCGCTACTACATCGAGTGCCGGAAGATCACAGAATAATAGGAGAACCATGACATTTAAAGAACTGAATCTGTCCGCCCCGCTGCTGCGTGCTGTGCAGGAAGCGGGCTACGAGACCCCCTCGCCCATTCAGGCAGCGGCCATCCCGCCGGTGCTGGCAGGCCGGGATCTGATGGGCTGCGCCCAGACCGGTACCGGCAAGACGGCGGCTTTTGCGCTGCCCATGCTGGACCGGCTCACCGCCAATGCGCCCCGCCGCAAGGGTGCTGTCCGCGCCCTGATCCTGACCCCCACCCGGGAGCTGGCCTTGCAGATCGGCGAAAGCTTTGAAGCCTACGGAAAGTACCTGAAATTGCGCAGCACCGTCATCTTTGGCGGTGTGGGACAGGCACCGCAGGTGGAAGCGCTGAAAAAGGGCGTGGACATCCTCATCGCCTGCCCGGGACGGCTGAACGACCTGATCGGGCAGGGCTTTATCGACCTGTCCGCTTTGGAAATTTTTGTGCTGGACGAGGCCGACCGGATGCTGGACATGGGCTTTGTCCATGACGTGAAAAAGGTCATTGCAAAGCTGCCCACCCAGCGCCAGAACCTGATGTTCAGCGCCACCATGCCCGCCGAGATCGAGCAGCTGGCTGCCGGCATCCTGCACGACCCCGCCTTTGTCAAGGTGGACCCGGTGTCCAGCACCGTGGACCGCATCCAGCAGAGCCTGTACTATGTGGAAAAGGGCAACAAAAAGCTTTTGCTGCCGTGGCTCATCAAAAATCTGCAGCCGCCGGTGGTCAATGCGCTGGTGTTCAGCCGCACCAAGCACGGCGCGGATAAGATCGCAAAAGACCTGACAAAGCAGGGCATCCCCGCCGCCGCCATCCACGGCAACAAGAGCCAGACTGCCCGCGTGACCGCGCTGGAGGATTTCAAGTCCGGCAAGACCCGGGTGCTGGTGGCGACCGACATCGCCGCACGCGGCATTGATATCAGCGAGCTTTCCCATGTGTTCAACTATGACCTGCCCGAAGTGCCGGAGACCTATGTGCACCGCATCGGGCGCACTGCCCGCGCCGGTGCGGACGGCACCGCTGTCAGCTTCTGCGCCCCGGAGGAACAGGAGTACTTGGCAGGCATCGAAAAGCTGAACCGCCGCAAGATCCCGGTGGTATCCGGCCACCCGTGGGACGGCGTGCCCGCCCCGGTGCGCCCGGTGCTGCCCGTGCGCGGCAAAAAGCCCCGCCCCGAAGCGGAAAACTTGGCCGAAGCGCCGAAAAAACAGGCCGAAACTGCGCCCGCAAAAGCTGCAAAGGCAGCTGCGCCCGCGCCGAAGCAGGAGCCGAAGGCTGCAAAGAACGCGGTGCCTGCAAAACCGAAAAAAGAGGAAACACTGATGCAAGACAGCAACGCAAAGCGCGGGGCCCGCAACGACCGCCGCGCCAACAACCGGGGCGCAAACGCCCCCAAGGAGGCGGCAGCGCCCCGTGCCCGCCGCGAGAATGCCGCCCCCGCCCGGGGCAGCAACGCCCAGCCCAAGTTTGACCCCCATTTTGTCAGCGCCCCGGAGGCTACTCCGCTGCGCCCGGCACGCAAGACTCCTGCCGCTCCGGCAGCACCTGCCATCCGCAGCGCACAGGAGCCCCAGAATAACCAGAACGCAAACCGCAGCGGCAGCCGCCGCAACGACCGCAGCGACCGGGGTGAACAGCGCAATGCCCGCCCCGCAGCCCAGAGCAATAACGCCCGCCCTGCCCGCAACGAGCGCGGCAATGCAGGCAGCCAGAGCCGCACCGGCAGCGTACCCCGTGCTCCCAAGGCCGAGCCTGCCCGCCGCGGCCGCAATGCCGCCGCCCGGGACGAGGACCCGGGGCTGATGCTCATCAGCCGCCGCCCGCCCCAGCAGAAGTACACCAGCTTTGAGGAGTATATGGACGCCCACGGCGGTGCCACCGCACCCATTGAGGATCACAGCGAAGAAGTATGAGCCGGAACGAAGCCTTTGCCCCGTGGCAGTGCCCCCTGTGCGGCGGCGCGCTGCAAGGGGAGAATGACCTGAAATGTGAAAAAGGCCACTGTTTTGACCGCGCCCGGGAGGGCTACTGGCATCTTTTGCCGGTGCAGAGTATGCGAACCAAAGCCCCCGGGGACAGCAAGGAGATGGTAGCTGCCCGCCGCGCCTTCCTGAACGCCGGATATTACGGCATTTTCGGGCAGGCGCTGGGGGAGTTGTGCCTTACCCACGGCGTGCCCGCCGCGAAGGACGCCCCGCTGCATCTGCTGGACGCAGGCTGCGGCGAGGGCTGGTACGACCGCTGCATCGCGCAGCAGTTCGCGGCGGCAGAAAAGCCGTTGCAGCTGGCCGGGTTCGATATCGCAAAGCCCGCGGTGCGGTTGGCGGCAAAGGCGCTGCCCGCCGCGCAGTATGCGGTGGCGTCCAGCTTCAGCCAGCCGGTGCGCACCGGCTGGGCAGATGTGCTGCTGAACTGTTTTTCGCCCTTTGCGCAGGAGGAGTTCAGCCGGGTGCTGCGCCCGGGCGGGCACATGATCTACGTCGTGCCGGGGGCAGAGCATCTGTACCAGATGAAGGCCGTGCTCTACGAAAAGCCCTACAAGAACCCGGTGCAGCAGGTGGAGTACCCGGGCTTCCGCGCCATTGATGAGCGTGAGGTGCAGGGAACCATCACCGTGCCCGCCGCCCAGCTGGAAGCCCTGTTTGCCATGACCCCCTACTACTGGAAAACGCCCCGCGACGGTGCCGCCCGCCTTGCGGCTCTGCCACAGCTCACCACAACCATCGCTTTCCGCTTTCTGGTGTTTGAAAAGCTGTAATAAGATAAAAAGGACTGCCGTGCAGAGTGCATGGCAGTCCTTTTTTGTACCCATTCTCATGCTTGTTGATTTTCACAAGAACTGACATACTAATATATCAATTTCACACAAAAACAACAAAATCTATTTACAAGCTCGTTATATTGTGGTACGATTTGTGCAGATTTCGATGGCATGATACAACTGGAATGTCTATCGGGCCCGGCAGCAGGGCGTTTGCTGCACAGCTTTGGGCGGCTTTGCTCTGCACAAATGAGCCGTCTGCATTTAAAAGGAGAAATGATGATGAACAGAAGAGACTTTATGAAGCTTTCTGCCGCTTCTGCTGTGACCATGGGCGCAGTGGCTGGCATGGCGCCCGCATCCTTTGCTGAAAACGCTGGCGTGCACACCGATGCTGAGGTGCAGGCCATGGTGGCAGAGGAACTCCGTCTCTCCCGCGAGGTGGCCTTTTATCCGGCTGCTTTCCGGGGCGATTTTGACAAGTTCTATGTGCTGTTCCACAAGCTGTCCCGTGCTCAGTACGAGAAGGTGGACGGTGCACCTGTGCCCGGTATCAACGCCTCCCACTACGATATGTGTGTTGCTCTGACCAATGCCCGCAAGGCGCTGCGCCAGATCAAGGACCCCAAGAGCACCGTTTGGGAAATTTGGGGAGATCAGATGGCCGTGGAATCTCCGCTGCCCACCAACTGGGAAAATTGCTACGATAACGAGGGCTTCCGTCCCTTCCTGAACCCGTACTTGCTGCGAGATCAGGGCAAGGTGAAGGGCAACGTGATCATTATTGCAGGCGGCGGCAGCACCCACCGCAACAACGTGGTGGAAGGCTACCCGGTGGCCGAGTTCTTCAACAAGAACGGCTACAACGCCTTTGTGCTGCAGCGCCGCGTCAACCCTTATGCCGCTGTGGATCAGCAGCTGGATCTGGCCCGTGCTATCCGCTACATCCGCCACAACGCCTCTGAAAAACACATCGGCAAGACCGATATCATGATCGCTGTGGGCTTCTCTGCCGGCGGCATGAATGTGATGCAGGTGGTGGCCGACCAGTTCGGCACTACGAATACCCCGGATAAGGTCTACCCCAGCTACGTCTGCGATGCTGTGGACCATGAGAGCGCTGACCTGAATGTGGCGATTCCCATCTACGGACTGTTCGTCACTGGTCTGAACTTCACGAAGAACCCCAACCTGCCTCCGGTCTTTGGTGTTGTGGGTCAGAAAGATGGCCTGAGTGCGATGATGCTGCCCTCTCTGCCGGAGTGCGCAAATATCTTCACGGACTTCAGCTTCTATCTGGCACCTGATGCGCCCCACGGTGTGGGTCTGGGCACTGGCACCAAGGGCTATGTGGACTACTACACCCAGATCGCCCAGTGGCCGGATATGGCTGTCAACTTCATCGAGAGCCGTCTGGGGCTGATGGAAAAGAAGATCGACATGGACTCCGTGGGCTTTGCATGGTAAGCTGCCCCGACAGGAGTACCTGAAAAACAACGACCCGCCGCATCTCTTTCAGTGCGGCGGGTCGTTGTTTGTAAAAATGTTATGTATGATACTCCATCCACTTGCCCTTCCACGCATACAGGATCATGAGCAATGCGCCCAGACCCCAGCTGACGGGGTAGAGGATGAACACGCCCTCGATGCCGGAGAAGAAGGGCAGCAAAAACTGGATCCACACCACACGGAACAGGCACAGCGAGACCAGCAGCACCACCATGGGTGGGATGCTGGCACCCGTGCCGCGCACGGCACCGGCAAGGCCGTGCAGGATGCTGAGCAGGAAGTAGAACGGACAGAACCACCGCATGGCCAGCTTGCCGTAGGTGACCACGGCCTCGTCGGCGGTGAACAGGTGCAGAATGGCGTCCTGTCCGGCCAATAGCGCCGCGCCGGTGCAAAGGGTGTAGAGAACCCCGATGGCAAGGGTGACCCAGACTGAGCGCTTTACCCGGTCCAGACGCCCCGCGCCGTAGTTCTGCCCCACAAAGGTGGTAGCTGCCATGCTGATGCTGCTCACCGGCAGAATGTTGAAGCCATCGATCTTCATGTAGGCTGCAAAGCCCGCCATGGCGGCGGCGCCGTAGCTGTTCACGCTGGCCTGCACCAGCACGTTGGAAAAGGAGATGACCATGTTCTGGATGCCGGTGGGCAGGCCCACCCGGATGATGCGGCCTGCCATTTTGCGGTGCAGCCGGATGGCGGAAAGCTCCACCCGGCAGGCGTCCTCGCTTTTCATCAAAAAGCGCAGGCTCAGCACGCAGGACACCAGCTGGCTTAAGTCGGTAGCGATGGCAGCGCCCGCCACCCCCATCCGCAGCCCCACGATGAACACAAAGTCCAGCACGATGTTGGTCACCGACGCCCATGCCAGATACACCAGCGAGCGGCGGGAGTTGCCGGCGGCGTTCAGGATGCCGGCGGTCATGTTATACACCACGCTGAACAGCACCCCGCCAAAGTAGATGCGGATATAGGTCACAGCGTCGGCCAGCACCTCGGCGGGGGTGTTCATGGCCACCAGCAAAGCGCGCCCGCAGGCAACGCCGCCCACCGTCAGCAAAAGCCCCATGACCACCGCAATGGCAAGGGAGGTGTGCACCGCCTCGCGGGTCTCCTTGTGGTCGCCCGCGCCCAGATACTGCGACACCACCACGCCCGCGCCCACGGCAAGTCCCTGACTGAAGCCGATGAGTAGGTAGATGGGCGACCCGCTGGAACCCACGGCGGCAAGGGCATTGCTGCCCACAAAATTGCCCACGATGATGCTGTCGGCGGTGTTGTACATCTGCTGCAGCAGGTTGCCGAAGATCAGCGGCAGGGCAAACAGCAGCAGGCTTTTTACAATGCTGCCCTCGGTCATAAGGGTAGCGGTATTCCGTGTTTTTACGGCGGCCATGGGGTTCCTCCTCTCAGCGCAAAAAATCGCTTGTAACCCCTAGCATAGCACAAACCCCGCCTTGGGACAAGGGGGCTTGACAATTGAAAGTGCGCGCTCTGCGGGGAAACTTTCTGCTTGCCGAGGGATGTTCTCTTTTGACACCAAAAGAGAACCAGAAAAGTGCCAGCGATTTCGACGCGCTGGAGCCACGAAAAAGGGGCTGCTCGCCCCTTTTAACCCCAAAGAGGAGGGCTACACCGGAAAAAACTGAAGATTCACGCCTGTTCGGCGTGAAGATCTTTTAACCGTTTTTTCCGGCTCCGCCGATTTGAAGCCCCTCAGTCGCTGCGCGACAGCTCCCCCAAGGGGAAGCAGGCACGCCCACAAACTTTGTGCTTGAGCCGGAAACTTTGCCGCCATGCCAAAGGCTCCCTCCCAGAGGGAGCTGGCAAAACCGTCAGGTTTTGACTGAAGGAGTTCGTTCCAAACCCTTCCCGTGAAAAAGGGTTTCAGGAAAGTCCGCAGACTTTCCTGAAACCCGAAATAAAAAATAATTTTTCCGCTGAATATGGCTAGAGCGCAGCGGAAGCCATTCTAAATCGTTTCACTTGCCGACAACAGCGGCGGCGCGGGGCTGCCGTGCAGCTTACGGGCAAGGTAGTTTTGGGTAATGCGCACCACCGTGCCGGACAGCGCAATTACGCCGATGAGGTTCGGCAGCATCATCAGGCCGTTGAAGGTGTCGGAAAGCGTCCATGCAAGGTCCAGCCGCATCACCGCGCCCAGCGGCATCAGCGCCACGAACAGCACCCGGTAGCCCGCCCCTGCCCCTGCGCCGAAGAGATACTCCACGGCTTTGCAGCCGTAGCAGCTCCAGCCCAGCGCGGTGGAGTAGGCGAACAGCAGGATGCACACTGCGATCAGCTTTGACCCCAGCGCGCCAAACACGGCGTCAAAGGCCTGCCCAACCAGCGCACTGCCCGCCGCCCCGGCGGCAATGCGCCCGGTGTCCAGATCCACAAAGCCGGAGGTCAGCACCACCAGCGCCGTCAGGGTGCACACCACCATGGTGTCCGCAAACACCTCAAAAATGCCCCACATCCCTTGCTGCACCGGCTCTTTTACGTTGGAAGCCGCGTGCACCATCACCGAGGAGCCAAGCCCGGCCTCGTTGGAAAAAGCACCCCGCTTAAAGCCCCAAGTGACCGCCCGGGACAGCCCATAGCCTACGATGCCCCCACCGGCGGCGCGCAGCCCGAACGCGCCCTTTACGATGGCGGCAAGCGCCGCCGGGACAGCGGTGATATGCACCCCCACCACGGTGAGCGCACCCACGATGTACAGCAGTGCCATGGCGGGGACAAGCCTTTCCGCCACAGCGGCTACTCGCTTGAGCCCGCCCAGCAAAATCACCGCCGACACTGCCGCCAGCACCGCGCCGGTGACGGCCTCCGGCACGCCGAAGGCCGCCTGCAGATTGCCCGCGATGGAATTGAGCTGGCTCAGGTTGCCGATGCCAAAGCTTGCCAGCGCACAGAACGCGGCAAACAGCACCGCCAGCACCCGCCCCGGTTTGCCGCCAAGGCCGTCCCGCAGGTAGTACATCGGCCCGCCGCGCCAGCCGCCCGCCGGGTCTTTGCGGCGGTAGTAGATGCCCAGCACATTCTCGGCGTAGCTGGTCATCATGCCCAGCAGCGCCATGACCCACATCCAGAACACCGCCCCCGCCCCGCCGGAAAGGATGGCGGTAGCCACCCCCACAAGGTTGCCGGTACCGATAGTGGACGCCAGTGCGGTGCACAGGCTCTGGAACTGGCTGATGGCCTGCTCCTCGCGGGCGGTATGGGCGGTGACGCTCCGGTCGGTCAGGATGGCGCCGAGGGTGTGCCGCATCCAGTAGCCCCACCGCCGCAGCTGGAAGCCCCCGGTGTGCACCGTCAGCAGCAGCCCGGTGCCGAAGAGCAGCCCCAGCCCCACCGGCCCCCACACGATGCCGTTCACGGCCTCGATTCCCCGCATGAACCGCTCTGGCATCCCATCCCCCCTTTTTACCGTATCCTATGCAGCAGCCTTAGTCCTCATGCGGTGCGGAGGGCTTTTCGGGGTCGGGGACGGGAAGGGGTTCCAGCGTCAGCCAGAAGTCCTCCGGTTCCTCGCGGTCTTTTTCGTTGGGTTTTTCCGTTTTATCCATACTGCATCCCTGCCTTTCTGCATAAAGGGTCGCCCGGTGGGCTATGCTTTATGCACAAAAAGGAGGAAAAAGCCATGAAACACGCAAAACGCAGCGGCTGGCGTCCCTTCTGGGCGGCGCTGTGCGCCGCCCTGCTGGTGCTGCTGCCGCTGGTGGGCGGCACGGTGCTGCTCAGCCGCGCCCAGCTGCGCAGCAGTCTGCGGCAGGCCGCAAAAAGCCAGAGCGGGGTGCCCATCCGTCTGCCCAAAGCCGCCGACCGGTGCACCGTGCTGCTGTGTGTGGCAGACGAGACTCCGGGCTTTGTGCTGGCCTACCTGAACGCCGGACAGAACTGCATCCACCTGCTGGCAGTGCCCGCCGCGCTGGAAGTGCCCTTTGGGGGCAAAAACGTCCCCCTTGCGGATTGTTACGCAGCCGCAGGACCCGCCCGCTGCCGGGAAGCGCTGGGCGAGGTATTCGCCCTGCCGGAGGATACCGACTATCTTGCCATCGCCCCGGCGGTGCTGACAAAGCTGGCGGCGCGATACGGCGCAGTGCGGGTGGGCTTTACCGGGGCACTCACCCCGGAGCAGCTGGCGCGGTACGGCAAGGGCACCGGGGTGCAGGGCATCTCCGCTGCCGATGCCCACAGCTTTTTAGTGGCGCTGGATGCCGACACTTCTCTTTCGCCCCGGCGCACCGCCGCCGCCCGGGCGGCGGTATGGGATGCGTTTTTCCGGCAGGCGCTGGAGCTGCTGCCCACCACCCTGCCGCAGGGTCTGCGAGAGGTGAGCAGCAGTCTGCTGACCAGCCTGACCGCCGTAGACCTTGCTACACTGGAACGCACGCTGGAATTTTTAGCCACCAGCGCCGAGCCGGTGGATATCACCGCCGACGCCCTGCCCGGGGACTGGGCAGGCGGACACTATACGGTGTCTGATGCCTCCCGGGCGGCGGTGCAGAGCTTTTTCAACCTCTCCCCGGCGGCGGCGCAGTCCGCATCCGGCAGTGAGCCATAACCCAGCACCAGCGTCCCGGCGGCAGAGTGCGCCGTGCCGGTCAGGTCGTAGTCGCTCAGCAGGGAACAGCGCACCCCGTACTGCCGGGCAGCAGCCCGCAGGGCGGCGTCCGGCGGCGGGTCTTTCAGCTGCGCCAGCAGGTGCAGACCGGTGTGCAGCCCCGCAAGGGTCAGCTCCTCCGGTGCAAAGGAGGTGCGCAGTGCAGCTACCAGCGCATCCCGCCGGGCTTTGTAGGCGGTGCGCTCCCGCGCTAAGTGCCGGGTGAAATACCCCCCGGTGATAAAGCGCGCCAAGGTCTGCTGCTCAAACCGCCCTACCGTGCCGGAGTACAGCCGGTACTTGGCCTGCCATGCGCCCAGCAGCTGCCGGGGCAGCACCATGTAGGCAATGCGGATGCCCGGGGCAAGGCTGCGGGAGCAGGTGGACAGATACACCACCGGGCCGTCTGCGCCCGCCATGCCCTGCAAGCTGGGCAGCGGGCGGGTGTCAAAACGGAACTCGGAGTCGTAGTCGTCCTCAATGATGTATCGCCGTCCCGGGGCGCGGGCCGCCCAGTGCAGCAGCTCGGCCCGGCGTCCGGCGGGCATGGTGACCCCGGTGGGGAACTGGTGGCTGGGGGTGACGTAGCACACCGCCGCATCGCTGGCGGAAAGAGCCGTCAGCGACAGCCCGTCCGCGTCCACCGGCAGGCAGCGGCAGGGCACGCCGTTGTTTTCCAGCACCTGCCGGGCGCGGGGGTAGCCGGGAGTCTCCACGGCAGCGGGGCCGGGCAGAAGCGGGGCCAGCAGCCCCAGCAGATATTCCAGCCCTGCGCCCACCACCAGCTGTTCCGGGTCGCACTGCACGCCCCGGTACTCGGCCAGATACCCTGCCAGCGCCTGCCGCAGAGCAGCATCGCCCCGGGCATCCCCGGGGGTGAGCAGCTCCGGCGCGGAGTACAGCAGTTCCTTTTGCAGCCGCGCCCATGTGCGGAAGGGGAACAGCCCCGGGTCCACGCCCCGGGTGGATAAATCGAACTGTACCGGCGGAGCAGCATCGGCGGGGTGCACTGCCGCCGGCGCAGAGGGCGCGGCGGGCGGCTGCACCCCCTGCGGCAGGGCAAGATACTCCTGCACCGTGAAGCCGCTGCGCTCCCGGGCGGTCAGGTAGCCCTCGGCTGCCAGCATCTGGTAGGCGGTGTCCACCGTGTTCACTGAGACCGACAGCTCTGCCGCCAGTCGCCGCTTGCCGGGCATCCGGGTGCCCGCCGTCAGGGTGCCCGCCCGCATCTCGGCGGCAAGGCTGCGGTAGAGCTGCTCGTACAGCGGCACCGCCGAAGCCGGGTCCAGTGCCGTGGTCAGATGTACCATAGAATGTCCCTCCTGTCTGGGCATTGCGTCAAACTGACCCCATAAAAAAACTTTATTCTGGGTATTTTCATGGGGTCAGTTCTGCGTATAATAGGAGCATACCCGCCGGACACCCAAATGTCAAGTAGTTTTGTGGGGTTATCGGCGCGATTGGAGGGAAAGTATCATGTCTACTACTGCAATGTGGCTGCTGCTGGCAGTCGTCGTTATCCTGATCCTGTTTTTCAGTGTGCTGTACAAGCGCCGCTTTACGGTGCACGAGCTGGCGCTTACCGGCGTGATGGCTGCGCTGAGCCTAGTGGCCTACCTGTTCTTCCGCATCCCCTTCTACGGCGGTTCTTCGTTCCATCTGGGCAACACCTTTACTGCCCTGACGGCGCTGCTGCTGGACGGTGTATCCGGCGGTCTGGCGGGTGCCATCGGTCTGGCGCTGGCGGATATCCTTGCCGGTGACCCGGGCTACGCAATTACCACCTTCGTGCTCAAGTTCATCATCGGCATCACCTGCGGTGCCGTGGCACATAAGGTGTTCAAGCTGCGGGATCAGGATCGTCACAGCGCCGGGTATCTGGTCAAGGTGATCGTCTCTGCGGGTTCCGGTCTGCTGCTGAACGTCTTCACCGACCCCTTCCTTGGCTACTTCCGCAACGTGTACATCTTTGGGCAGGAGTACACCGTGGCACAGGCGCTGACCAAGATCGCCGGCGGCGTCACCTTTGTGAACAGTGTGGCTTCCACTGCCTGCGCCGTGGTGCTGTATCTGGCACTGCGCCCCGCACTGGAGCGTGCAAAGCTGCTTTCCAAGGGCGAGAACAAGGCTGCCTGATTTAGATAATAAAGGGACGAGGGAAAGCTCGCGGGCTTTCCCTCGTCCCTTTTCTGTTACCGTTTTCGGCTGCAAAGGTGCTTTGCGGCGTCCCGCCCGGCGGCAAGGCCGCTGCCGAACGCCCAGTGCAGGTTGAAGCCGCCGCAGCTTCCGGCGCAGTCCAGCGTTTCACCCACGAAGTACAGCCCCGGACAGCCCTTGAACTGGAAGGTCGGTTCCACCTCGGTCAGGGCAAGCCCGCCGCCGGTGGTCTGCGCCTGCCGCCAGCTGCAGGGGGTCAGCCCTTCAAAGCGCCAGTGCTTGGCGGTGTGGGCAAGCTTCTGCCAGCTGCCTGCGGGCAGGGCGTGGGGGGCGGTATCCGGCAGGGCGGCGGCAGCCCAGAGGGCGCGGCCAAGCTTGCCGTGCAAAAGCCCCAGCCAGAACGCCGCCGCCGTGTCCTCGGCAAGCAGCGGCGTCCGCGCCGCAAACAGGGCGGCAAGCGCTGTCTCCGGCACAGCGGGGAAGAGATCAAGCTCCACCGCCGGGTGCTTCGGGCTGCGCCCGGGGGCAAGCAGGCCGGACAGCTGCATGATGCAGATGCCGGAAAGCCCGTAGTCGGTAAACTGCACCTCGCCAATCTCTTCTGCCAGCACCCGGTCACCGTCCAGCAGACGGGCAGCGGCCTTGGCGCGGATGCCCGCAAGGCTTTTGTTCGGCCTTACACATTGCAGGGCGGTCAGGCAGGGGTAAAGCGGGCGCATCTGCCCGCCGCAGGCGGCGGCAAAGCGGGTGCCGAAGCCGTCCGTGCCGAACTGCGGCCCGGCAGCGCCGCCCATGGCGCAGATGACGGCATCTGCCCGCAGGTTTTCGGTGCCGCCCTCGGCGGTGGTAAACTGCACGGCGTAGCCGCCCTTGCTCTGCCGCAGGGTGCTTACCGTGCAGCCGGTGCGCAGCTGTACCTTGTGCCGCTGCAAATGCAGCTCCAGCAGCGCCAGCACGTCTGCCGCCTGATTAGAATAAGGATACACCCGCCCGGCTTCATCGGTGCGGGTATACAGCCCCAGCTGCTCAAACCACGCCAGCGGCGCGGCGGCATCCACCGCCGCCAGCAGGGGCCGCAGCGCGGCGGGGTCGGCGGTGAAGTATTTTTCCGGCGCAATGGCGGTGTTGTCCAGATTGCAGCGGCCGTTGCCGGTAGCCAGCAGCTTTTTGCCCACCTTGGGGTTGCGCTCCAGCACCGTGACGCGGGCAGCGGGCGCGGCCTGTGCAGCCGCCAGCGCAGCGGCCAGTCCGGCGGCACCGCCGCCCAGAATAAGGATGTGTGCCATGCGGACACCTGCTTTCTTTGGGTTTATTCCTATTTATTGTAGCAGAACCCCGCCCGGAACGCAATGCGGCGGGCAAAGCAAAAAATGCGCTGCCGGTATAATTTGCCGCCGCTGACAGATACTACATACAAAGGAAACCGCAAGGAGGGCAAAATAATGAAAGCAACCGGTATCGTGCGCCGCATCGACGAGCTTGGCAGGGTGGTGATCCCCAAGGAGATCCGCCGCACCCAGCGCATCCGGCGGGGCGACCCGCTGGAGATCTTTACCACCGGCGACGGGGAAGTGATCTTTAAAAAATACTCGCCCATGGGCGAGGTGAACACCCTTGCCGCCCAGCTGGCAGAGGTGCTCAGCCGCCAGTTTGCGCTGACCGCCTTTGTGTGCGACAGGGACCGCATTCTGGCGGTCAGCGGCAGCGGACGGCGGGAGCTGACCGACCGCAGCATCAGCCAGCCGCTGGAAAAGCTGATGGATGCCCGCAAGCCCTACCAGAGCCCCGGCACACCGGAAAAGACCCTGCTGCCCTGCGAGGGCGCACCCCGGGTGCTGCTATGCGCCGCACCGGTACTGGCGGGCGGGGACGTGACCGGCGCGGTGGGCTTACTGACCGAGGACCGCACCGCCTGCCCGGAGGACGCCCAGTGCAAGGCGGTGGCAGTGGCAGCGGCCTTTCTGGCAAAGCAGATGGAGGAATAAGGCGGGACGATCTGGAATGTGCGCCGCGCTGCTTTGCGCATAAAAAGCGGAAAGAATATTTTTATTGGTAGTTCCGAAACGCCTGCGGGCGTTTCGGAACTACTTTTTCACGGGGACATTCCCCCTTTATGACAGAATTATGAATCTTTATAAACATTTTTGCAAAGCACTTGACAGCAGGGCAAAAACGGTTATAATGGTCTTAGCACTCAGGAACAAGGAGTGCTAAACAAACAAAAGCGATACAAAAAGGAGGCAGGCGCTATGACGATGGACGCACGCAAGCAACGGGTCTTGCAGGCGATCGTGGCGCTGTATGGCCTTGAGGGCGAGCCGGTGGGCAGCAGCGTGCTGGCAAACTACTTTGATATGGCAGTGTCCAGCGCAACGCTGCGCAACGAGATGGCGGCGCTGACAAAGCTGGGCCTGCTGGAGCAGCCCCACACCAGCGCGGGGCGTGTGCCCAGCGCCAAGGGCTACCGGTATTATCTGGACAATCTGCTGACCGATGATCAGCCGCTGGACCGCGTTACCCGCGCCCGGGTGGATGCGGTGTTCGTCAGCCTTGACCACGAGCCGGAAAAGCTGGCACAGGGCGCTGCCAAGGCGCTGGCCGCCATCAGCGGCTGCACCGCCGCCGTCAGCACCCCCTGTGCCGAGGATCTGTGCATCGCCCATTACGAGGTGGTGCAGGTGGGCCGCAGCGCAGCCGCTGTGTTGGCTGTGACCACCGCCGGTTACGTCCGCACCCGGGTGGCGCGGGTACGCACCGGGCTTTCCCGGGAAAATGCAGCTGCCCTTGCGGCGCTGCTCAACCGCAACCTTACCTTTGTGGCGCCGGTGGATCTTTCCACCCGGATGCTCAGCGAGCTGTGCGGTCAGATCGCACCGGAACTTGTGCCGGTGGTCAGCGCCGCAGCCGCAATTTTGCAGGACAGCGTAAAGCCCCATGTATTTCTGGGCGGCGAGCAGTACCTGCTGGACTGGCCGCAGCTGGACGGCCGGGTGGGTGATATCCTTACCCTGCTGAACGACGAGGAACAGGCCGCAAGCCTGATCGCACCCCCGGAAAACCGCAGCGAAAGCGTGCTGCTGGGCGAGGATCTGGAACCGCAGATCCCCGGGCTGTGCATCGTGAGCGACCGGTATCTGGTAGGCGGCGGGCTGTGGGGCTCCATTGCCCTGATCGGCCCCACCCGGATGCCCTTCCAGAAGCTGATGCCCCTGCTGCACGAGTTTGCAGACCAGCTTGGCGAGGGCATGAGCGGCAAACGAAAAGACACCCCGCAGGCTGCCGTACCGCGGCGGACTGTGATCTATAAGGAGGATCTGGAATGAGCGAAGAAGCAAAGAACACGGTGCCCGAGACCGAGCAGCCGGAGACTGCCCCCGAGGAAAAGACCGCTGCCGCAGCGCCCGAACAGGCTGCTGCCGAAGCTGCCCCCGAAGAGGACAAGAAGAAGGACGGCGGCTGGTTCAACAAGAAGGCCCGGGAGATGGAAGCCGTTAAGGCAAAGCTGGATGCAGCGGAAAAGAACGCCGCACAGGCCAAGGATCAGCTGCTGCGCATGGCTGCCGAGTACGACAACTACCGCAAGCGCTCCACCCGCGAGGCCGACCAGAAGTTTGGCGACGGTGTTTCCCACGCAGTGGAAAAGATCATCCCCATTCTGGATACGCTGGACATGGCTGCCAACGCCCCCACCACCGACGAGAACTACAAGAAGGGCGTGGTCATGACGCTGGATAAGGCGGCAAAGGCACTGGAAGCCCTCCATGTGGAGGAGATCGAGGTGCTGGGCAAGCCCTTTGACCCCAACTTTATGAATGCTGTGCAGCAGATCCCCGCCCCGGACGGGCAGGAGAGCGGCACGGTGGTCACCGTTTTCCAGAAGGGTTACAAGCTGGGTGACAAGATCATCCGCCATGCAACCGTTGTGGTGGCCGAATAAACAAGCCGAACCTCCCGCAAGGGAGTTTGCAATAACATCCGCTTGACATCATCATAAGCATCATATAAACAAGATTTGTTCTTTCGAGAGGAGACATCATTATGAGTAAGATTATTGGTATCGACCTTGGTACTACCAACAGCTGCGTAGCTGTTATGGAGGGCGGCGAGCCCGTTGTCATCGCCAACTCTGAGGGTGCCCGCACCACCCCGTCCGTTGTCGGCTTCACCAAAACCGGCGACCGTCTGGTAGGTCAGGTTGCAAAGCGTCAGGCTATCACCAACCCCGACAACACCGTTTCTTCCATCAAGCGTCAGATGGGCACCGACCACAAGGTGACCCTGAACGGCAAGGAGTACACTCCCCAGCAGGTCAGCG
>ENA-OVGR01000689-OVGR01000689.1-human-gut-metagenome-genome-assembly--contig:-NODE-689-length-36330-cov-9.435920_pt1 | contig 36330 bp, 24 predicted proteins | sample MGYA00237775_ERZ505429 | MGnify/ENA primary metagenome ERZ505429 (study PRJEB26158, sample SAMN06016345) | human gut metagenome | biome: human gut; feature: ankylosing spondylitis patient; material...
AGGTGTATTCGTCCTGCTCCCCGCGCACAAAGCGCAGCTCATCGCGCACGATCTCACAGCACTGCCAGCCCTCGTGGGACATCTCGTTGAGATAGCGCTCCATCTCTTCCACCCGCTCGGGGCCAAACGGCGCTCTGTTCCACTTCTTCGTCATCGTCTCTGCCATTTCTGCTCTCCTTTCATTCGCAGATACACTGCTCGTCTTTGATCTTCTTCCACTTTTTGTGCGTGCGCACGGCTGCGCTCGCGCCCCATACGGCGAGGGCGAGCCACGAAAGGCCGAGCACTGCCTCCAGCGCGATCCGCGGCATCCAGGCCGCCACAACGCTCGGCCCGCCCGCGGCGATCAGCTCGGCATAGAGCTCTTCATAAATTTGCGCCGCGTACAGATATTCCCACGCAGTATAAAATTGCATCGCCGCGCCGAGCGCACACAGCGCCGCCGCAAAAATCTGCGCACTGCGCACGCACCTTGCCTCCTGCGCCTGCGACGCAAGGTCGGAAAACATCTCCTCCGGCCTGCCGTCATCCACCCAGCGGAAGTACGCGCGGTGCAGAAAGCAGCCAAGATAGGTGACGCCCAGCTCCTCCACGCCCGCAATATAGGCCCTGCCCTGCTCCGTCCACGGGGAGTCCTTCATCACCTGCACATAGTAGCGGTAATCCGTGCCGTCGCCGCGCGTAAAGTGGAAAAACAGCCCGCCGACGTGCGCCAGTTCCCACCCGCGCCTGCGGTGCCATGCGAGCCAGCGCTGAAAATGCGCGTTGTCAAACAGCAGATACCAGATCCACCAGAGGCAGAATTTTTGTTTCAGCATTGTGCGACCTCCTCTCAGTTCCATTCGCTTGTCAGCTTGTCGCCGTTTTGCGTCAGCTCATGCAGTCTTCTCAGCTCCGCGCGCACAGCCTCGCGGCCCTCGGGCGTGATCTGGTACTCCTTTTTGCGTCCCTCGCTCTCGTCGCCGAGCGAGACGATCCAGCCGCGCTCGGTCAGCGTTGCGAGCGCGCCGTAGAGCGTGCCTGCGGCGAGCCGCACACGCCCGCCGCTCAAATGCTCTACGTTCTGCATGATGCCGTAGCCGTGCAGCGGCGTATCCAGCGAAAGCAAAATGTAAAAGACCGCTTCGGTCAGCGCCGTCGTTCCCATGTCGCGTCTCTCCTTTCGTCTCCCGTTATAACGGTAACCGATATATCGTCTACCGATAAAGTATCATATTGCTCTCTCCCCGTCAACTGAAAAAACGGAATGTCCTCCCTGCCATCGCCCAAAGTTTTCCGCAAATACAAAAAGGCAGGGAACGCTCTCGCATTCCCTGCCCAAAAATTCAACCCCCGCCGCCCGCAAGCGGCAAAAAGCGTCGCAGACTTTCGCGTCCGCAGACGCGAAATAAATTTGAATCGTTTTTTCTGACGTCACCGTCGTGGCATTACGATTCCCACGCCCTTTTGGGCGCGCCAATCGTGCCACTTCCTCGAAACCGGCTCGCTTCATCCGCCATCGGCGGCGCTTCGCCGATTTCCATGTGCGTGACAATTTACACTTCTCAGGCCGCAAGTGTGGAAAACGCCCGCCAATGGCGGGCGGTTTATGCGCGCAGCGGCCTGCAAGCCCCCAATTAAAACAAAGGAGCGGCAAAGCCGCTCCTTTGTTTTAAAGCTTCGTGATGACCGGTAAAACCATTGGGCTGCGCTTGGTCGCCTTAAAAAGATAGTTGCTCACCGCGCTGCGGATCGCGCCCTTGAGTTCGTTCAGGTCGCGCCCGCGCTTGCCGCGGTAGGCCTCCGCCGTGGACATCGTGAGGTTTCTGAGGTCCTGCAGCAGCTCCTCGGAATCCTTGACGTAGATAAAGCCGCGCGTGATAATCTCCGGCTCGGCCAGAAGGTCGCCGTTCTGCGCGGAGATCGGCAGCACGACGACGACCATGCCGTCTTCGGCGAGATGCTTGCGGTCGCGCAGCACGACCGCGCCGACGTCGCCGACGCCGTAGCCGTCGACAAACACCTCGCCCGCGGGCGCATAACCGGGCACGCACTTCATCGAGCGCGCGCCGATCTCGACGGCGTCGCCGTTGTCGCAAATCACAATATTCTTGCGGTCCATGCCCATCTGGAGAGCGAGATCCTTGTGCAGCTGGAGCATGCGCTGCTCGCCGTGCACGGGGATGAAATACTTGGGCTTTGTCAGCGCGTGGATGATCTTGAGCTCCTCCTGACACGCATGGCCCGAAACGTGCAGCATGTCCGCGCGGTCGTAGATGACCTCAACGCCCTTGCGGAAGAGCTCGTTGATGACACGCGAGACGGTGTTCTCGTTGCCGGGGATGGCGCTCGCCGAGATGATGACGCGGTCGCCGGGGCCGACCTCGATCTGCTTGTGCTGGGAGAACGCCATGCGGTACAGGGCGGACATCTCCTCGCCCTGCGAGCCGGTGGTGACGATGACCTGCTTTTCCAGCGGCATCGACTTGATCTTGTTGATGTCGACCACGGTGTTTTTCGGCGGCTTCATGTAGCCGAGGTCCATGGCGACCTTTGTGACATTTTCCATGCTGCGGCCCGTGACGGCGACCTTGCGCCCGCACTCCGCCGCGGCGTCCATGATCTGCTGAATGCGGTGGACGTTGGAGGCGAACGTCGTGACGATGATGCGCTGCTTGCAGCCCTGGAACAGGCGGTTGAAGGTCCTGCCCACCGTGCGCTCGCTCATCGTATAGCCCGGGCGCTCGACGTTCGTCGAATCCGCGAGCAGCGCCAAAACGCCCTGCTTGCCAAGCTCGCCGAAGCGGGCAAGGTCGATGACCTCGCCGTCGATGGGCGTCGAGTCGATCTTGAAGTCGCCCGTGTGGACAACGGTGCCAAGGCCTGTGTGGATGGCGAACGCGACAGAGTCCGCGATGGAGTGGTTCACGTGGATGAACTCCACGCTGAACTTGCCGGCCTTGACGGTCATGCCGCTTTCCACCGTGACGATCTTCGTCGATTTGAGAAGGCCGTGCTCTTCGAGCTTTAAGCGGATGAGGCCCGCGGTCAGGCGCGTGCAGTAGATGGGAATATTCACCTTTTTGAGGATGTAGGGCACGGCGCCGATGTGGTCCTCGTGCCCGTGGGTGATGAACATGCCGCGGATGCGGTTCTTGTGCTTGACAAGATAGCTCACGTCGGGGATGACGCAGTCGATGCCGTACATGTCGTCGCCGGGGAACGCCATGCCGCAGTCGACCACGATGATCTCGCCGCCGTATTCGTAAACGGTCATATTCTTGCCGATCTCATTGAGACCGCCGAGGGGGATGATTTTTAACTGTTCAGCCAATGCTGGATCAACTCCTTTTGATTCGTTTCACAATAGAATAACGATAGATTTGTTTTGATTTTGTCATGTGCGTCCGGGCCAAAAAGCGCAAAGCATTGGAGACGTCCGTACTCTCACTTCGCCCTGCTTCACGAAGCGATCGCACCTGCGGCGCCTTTTGGATCCCTATGGACTTTCTATGAGAACCGCGAAAATGCGGTCAAAACCCGTTGTCGCGGAGGCTCTTGCGCGTATTTTTCCAGCGCGGCCATCCGCTATTACGGGATAGTATAGCACGTTTTCCACCAAAAGTATACCACATTTTTTGTCGACGCCGAAAAATAAAATATTGATATTGTATCCGCCCGCCCCGCCGTGTTATAATGAAATGGATTATTCCCGCGGTTTGCCGCAGTAATGTCGATCATAACGGGAGGGCAGCTTCATTATGCGGAACAAAAAGATCAGCAAACTGGTAGACCCCAGCTTCCGGCTCTACTTTCTTGTCGGCTTTCTCTTTGCCGCCGTCACGGTGCGCGTGAGCATCCCGCTCGCGATCTGCGAGGCTGCGGCGATGGCGTTTCTCTGGTGGTACTTCCGCCACACGGCGCAGAAGCGCCGCGAGGGCATCCGCCAGTACATCGACGACGTGACCGACGACATGACCACCGCCGACAAGGCCTCGATGCTCTCGGCCCCGTTCGCGATGATGGTCTTCCGCCCCGACACGCAGGAGATCCTATGGAGCAATGACAGCTTCATGCAGCTCACCGGCGTGCGCGAGGATATCTTTGACAACCGCATCGACGATATTCTCCCCGATTTTCCGACACACTGGCTGCTCGAGGGTAAAAGCGAGTGCCCCGAAACGGTGGTGATGGGCGGGCGCCACTTCCGCGTGTTCGGCAATCTGAGCCATCCCTCCTCCCGCCGCGGCGGACAGAGCCTTCTTGCCACAACGTACTGGACGGACGTGACCGAGCAGGACTCGCTGCGCGAGGAGAACGAGAGCCGCCGCCCCATCGTCTCGGTCATCGTGATCGACAACTACGAAGAGCTGATGAAGGCTGGCAGCGAGGCGTCGCGCAGCGCGGTGCTCGCCGCCATCGACGAAAAGATCAGCACATGGCTCAAGGATTCGCACAGCCTGCTGCGCAAATTCGATCGTAACCGCTACGTGCTCGTCACGACCGAGCAGGAGTATCAAAAGCTGCTTGAGGGTAAATTCTCCGTGCTCGACGCGGTGCGAAGCGTCGTCACTGAGGACGGCGTCGCCGCAACGCTCTCGATCGGCGTGGGCAAGGACGTGGATGACTACGAAACGCTCTATCAGAACGCCATGCTCTCGATCGAAATGGCGCTCTCGCGCGGCGGCGACCAGGTCGTCGTGCGCAACCGCCTTGACTTTGAATTCTACGGCGGCAAGGCCAAGTCCCCCGAAAAGCGCACGAAGGTCAAATCCCGCGTGATGGCCAACGCCCTCGGCGAGCTCATTTCCGACGCAGGCCAGATCTTCGTCATGGGCCACGCGCACGCGGACATGGATGTGGTCGGCGCAGCGGCCGGCATCTGCTGCATCGCGCGCAAGCGCGGCAAAAAGGCGCAGATCGTCATCGACATGGAAGACAACGTCGCAAAGCCGCTGCTCAGTAAGCTTGCGGCTCTTCCGGAATACAAGGACGCCTTTATCTCCGGCAACGACGCGTTCATCTCCGCCCAGCCGGGCGCGCTGCTCGTCGTGGTGGACACGAACCGCCCCGACCTTGTCGAATCCGAGCAGCTGCTTGATGCGTGCAACCGCGTGGCGGTCATCGACCACCACAGAAGAGCCGCGAATTATATCGAATCCGCCGCGCTCAACTTCCACGAGCCCTACGCCTCGAGCGCGTCCGAGCTCGTGACGGAGCTTTTGCAATACCTCGCCGACCCGACCGATTTACTTCGCGCGGAGTCCGAGGCGCTGCTCGCGGGCATCGTGCTCGACACGAAGAACTTCACGATGCGCACCGGCGGGCGCACCTTTGAGGCCGCCGCGTTTCTGCGCCGTGCGGGCGCGGACACGTCGGACGTACAGCGACTCTTCCAGAGCGACCTTGCCGGCATGGTCGAGCGCTATGACATCATCCGTCACGCCGAGCTCGTGCACGGCGACATCGCCGTGGCCGCGGTTGAAAAGGAGATCGACCGCGTGACCGCCGCCAAGGCGGCCGACGAGCTTTTGACGCTCTCCGGCATCCATGCCTCGGTCGTGCTCTATAAGCACGGCACGGGCGTGAACCTGTCCGCGCGCTCGCTTGGCGAGATCAACGTGCAGTTCATCATGGAAAAGCTCGGCGGCGGCGGCAATTCGACCACCGCGGGCGGCCAGGTAAACGACGCCACCGTGGACGAGGTGCGCGAGCGTCTGCTCAACGCCATCGACGAATATATGGAAGAGTGACGCTCTTCCCCCACAACGTAAATCACCCCACAAGGAGGAAACAGATATGAAAGTCATTTTAACGCAGGACGTGAGAGGGCAGGGCAAAAAGGGCCAGCTCATCGACGCAGCCGAGGGCTATGCAAGAAACTTCCTGCTGCCCCGCAAGCTCGCCGTGCTCGCCACGGCTGACGCCATCAACACCATGAACCTGAAGGAAAAGGCCCGCCGCGCCGAGGAGGCCGCGAACCGTCAAGCCGCCGTCGAAATGGGCGGCAAGCTCAAAAATGTGACCGTCAAGCTCACGGCCAAGGGCGGCAAGGAGGGCAAGCTCTTCGGTGCTATCACGAGCAAGGAAATTTCCGAGGGCCTTGCGAGCCAGTTCCAGCTCGACGTGCCCAAGCAGAAGATCATGCTCGACGAGCCCATCAAGGCCTTCGGCACCTACGAGGTCAAGGCCAAGCTCGGCTACGAAGTGAGCGCCAGGTTCTCCGTCAGCGTGAGCGAGGAGTAAGGCGCAAGATTACGCAATTAAGGAGGTCTTCTCGTGGAAGATATCTTCTACCGGCAGATGCCTCATTCGCTCGAGGCCGAGCAGTCCGTGCTCGGCTCGATGCTCATCGACGCAAACTGCGTCAAGGACGTGATGGAGCAGCTCCGTCCCGATGATTTCTACTTAAAGCAAAACCGCGAGATCTTCGAGACGATCTACTCCATGTTCGTCTACTCCAAGCCCATCGACGGCGTGACCGTCGCAGGCGAGATGGAGAAAAACGGCACCTATGAGGAAAGCACGACGCGCCCGTACCTCGCCCAACTGATGGACGTGACGCCCACGAGCGCAAACGTGATGGAATACGTCGGCATCGTACGCGACAAGGCGCTGCTGCGCGCGCTCTATACCGTGGCGGGGGAAATTTCCACCATGGTGCAGGACGGCACAGGCGGAGCTGCCAGCGTGCTCGACGCGGCGGAGCAGAAAATTTACGCCGTGCGCCGCGGGCGCAGCGCGCAGAGCATGGCGAGCATCGGCGTTGTTTTGCAGGGCGTTCTCGACCATTTGAGCGAGCTGAGCGCTAACGGCGGCAAAACGCTGCCCGGCCTCCCCACGGGCTTTGGCGTACTGGACGACAAGATGAATGGTCTCAACAAATCGGACCTTGTGCTGCTGGCCGCACGTCCCGGTATGGGTAAAACGAGTATGGCGCTGAACCTTGCGCTGAATGTCGCGCGCTCAAGCGGGCAGGCCGTGGCCGTGTTCTCGCTCGAAATGTCGCGCGAGCAGCTCGTGACGCGTATCTTATCGAATCAGGCGACGGTCGAGAACCAGCGTCTCGTGACGGGCAACCTGCGTGAGCAGGACTGGGTCAACATCGCAAACGCCGCATCTGTCCTCTCGGGGCTTGACATTCTCATTGACGACAATCCGCTGCTCACCGTTGCGGACATGAACGCCAAGTGCCGCCGTATCGACAATTTAGGTTTGGTAGTCATCGACTACTTGCAATTGATGGCGTCCTCCGGCACGAAGGGCTACAGCGGCGAGAGCCGCCAGCAGGTGGTCAGCGATATTTCCCGTATGCTCAAGATCATGGCAAAGGAGCTGCAAGTCCCCGTGCTGTGCCTCTCCCAGCTCTCGCGTGCGAACGAAAAGCGCGAGGATAAGCGTCCCATGCTCTCCGACCTTCGTGAATCGGGTGCCATCGAGCAGGACGCGGATATCGTCATGTTCCTGTACCGCGACGATTATTACAACGAAGACTCGGAAAAGCGCAACATCGCCGAGTGCATCATCGCCAAGAACCGTCACGGTGAAACGGGCAAGGTCGAGCTCGCCTGGTCGCCGCAGTATACGACGTTCTCGTCGCTCGACTACCGGCATGAAGAGGACTGAGCTGCCGCGCGCGGAAGCACTCTGCGCGCGCTATCTCGACAAGAACCGGCCCGTGCTCGCCGCCGTGTCCGGTGGTTTGGACTCGATGTGTTTACTGCATTTTCTGCGCGGGGAGGGGTATGACGTCTCCTGTGCGCACTTCAACCACCAGCTTCGTGGCGAAGAGGCTGCGCGTGACGAAGACTTCGTCCGCGCGTGGTGCGAAAAAGAGGACATTCCCTTCTATCTGGGCACCGGTGACGTGCGTGCCCACGCGCGCGCAACCGGCAAAACCGAGGAGGAGGCTGGGCGCGACCTGCGCTACGCTTTCCTCCGCGAAACGGCAAAGTTGCTCGGCGCGCAGATCGCGCTGGCGCACCACTTAGATGACAATGCGGAAACAGTGCTCTTGAACCTCGTCCGCGGGACGGATCTGCGCGGCCTGTGTGGTATGCGGCCCAAGCAGGGCGACATTGTCCGCCCGTTTTTAGAGCAGACGCGAGAAGAGCTCGTCACCTATGCGCACGCTCACAACATCCCGCATGTCGAGGATCACACGAACGCGGACCCGAACGCCGCCGCACGGAACTACCTGCGGCTTGAAATTCTGCCGCGGCTCAGGGAGCTCAATCCCCGCGCGCCTCAGCATATCGCCACAACGGCGCGTTCATTGACTGCGCTCGACGATGCGCTTGAGCAGGCGGCGGAAGCCGCACTTTCCCATGCAAAAGCGCAGGACGGCGGTATTTCGCTGTCGCTGGACTGCTTTCTTGCCGCCGATGAAGTCGTGCAGCCACGTATCCTGCTGCACTTGGCCGACGCGCTCGGCCTCGGGCGCAAGGACATCGGGCGCAAGCAGCTCGACGCGATCTGCGCCCTTGCACAGAGAGGCGGCAGCGCCGAGCGGCGCTATACGCTGCCGCAGAGCGCGACTGTCCGCATCGCGGACGGCGCGCTGACGATGGCGTTCTCCCCCGCCGCGCTGCCAAAGGCGGCGCTTGTGGAAAATGTTCCCCTCCCATGGGGCAATTTCGAGCTGACGCTGCTGCATAAGCCCGACGGCGAGGGCATTGCGCTCCGCGTGCCGGAAGACGGTGAGATCATCACCGTCGCCCCGTGCGACCTGAACGCGCGCTTAATGCTTCAAGGCGCGAACGGCGCGCGCAGCGTCAAGCGGCTGTGCGTCGACCGAAAGCTCTCCCTCACCGAGCGCGACGCGCTCCCCGCCCTTTATGTGGGCGGCCGGCTTGCCGCCGTGTGGCGGCTGGGGACGGACGTTACTTTCCTGCCGAAAGGCGGGAACAGGGCGTGCTTCGTGCGCGTCGTCCCCCGATAACGCCAATTTGTGCGACCTGCGGCGGAATGCCGCATCAGATACAACAAATACGAATAAAAAGAAAGTGGAGAAAAAAGCTATGGCTAAGAGCAATATGGATCAGGACATCCTGAAGGTACTGTATTCCGAGGAGCAGCTCAAAACGCGCGTGCAGGAGATGGGCGACGAGCTCTACGAGCGCCTCAAGGGCAAAAATCCCCTGTTTCTCGGCGTGCTGAAGGGCTCCTTCATCTTCATGGCCGACATCGTGCGCGCCTGCCAGCTCAAGAGCGACATTGAATTCATCGCCGTCTCGTCCTATCAGAACGCGACGACCTCGTCCGGCGTCGTGCAGATCACGCGCGATCTCCAGCAGGACATCACGGGCCGCGATGTCGTCGTCATCGAGGACATTCTCGACTCCGGCAACACGCTCTACTTCCTCAAGAATTACTTTATGACCAAGGGCGCTTCCAGCGTGACCGTCGTGACGCTGCTCGACAAGCCCGCCCGCCGCACCAAGCCCATCGCCGCCGACCTCGCAGGCTTTGAAGTGCCCGACGAATTCGTCGTCGGCTACGGCCTCGACTACGCCCAGAAGTACCGCAATATGCCGTACATCGGCGTGCTCAAGCCCGAGGTTTACGCCAACTGATCCAAAAAACAGCAAACGCTGTTTTTTGAGAAGGCTGCACTCCGCTGCAGCGCACTCGCTGTCGCTCGCACGTTTGCGGAGCGAGCGGTGTTATTTCCGACGCACTTGTCGTCGGAAATAACGATCTCACATTTTTTCACGCCTGCGGGCGTCTGGACAGCCGTTAGCAGCTCTGCTGCTCTACGGATGTCGCGTGCCCCTTGCGGGCAGAAACTCTGCGAGGCTTTTATCTTTGCAGTGCAAGGAGGATATCCCATTGACTCAACAGACCAAGCGTCCCAATCTTTTGCCGTATCTGCTGGTGCTGCTGGTGCTCGTCGGCGTCTACGGCTTTATGAACAAGCCGGTGGAGGCCGAACCGTCGTATGCCGAGGTACGCGAGCTATTCGAATCCGAGCAGGTCTCGGCCTTCACGGTGACGGACACCACGCTGCGCATGAAGCTGCGCGAGCCCATCGACGGCAAAACGGAGCTCAAAAAGGACCTTTTCAGCGTAACGCTCTTCTATGACGACTTAGGCGAGCTCATCGAGCAGCAGAAGGCCGACGGCATCATCGAGGACTACGACTTCACCGCCGACCACTCGATCAACTATGTCGCGATGTTCGCGCCTTATATTTTAGCGGTGCTCGGCATTTTCGCCATCTGGTACTTCCTCTCCGTCCGCTCCGCGGGCGGAGGCGGCGGCGACCGCATGGCGAAATTCGGCACGGCGTCGTTTAAGACCGGCGGGGACAACAAGCGCCCCACGACGTTCTCTGACGTCGCCGGTGCGGATGAGGAAAAAGAGGAATTGCAGGAGATCGTCGACTTTTTGAAAGCGCCGGGCAAGTTCATCGACCTCGGTGCGCGCATCCCCAAGGGCGTGCTGCTTGTCGGCCCTCCGGGCACGGGCAAGACGCTGCTGGCCCGCGCGGTCGCGGGCGAGGCAGGCGTGCAGTTTCTGTCGATCTCCGGCTCTGATTTTGTCGAAATGTATGTCGGCGTCGGCGCGAGCCGCGTGCGCGACCTCTTCGAACAGGCGAAAAAGGTCGCCCCCGCGATCATCTTCATCGACGAGATCGACGCCGTGGGCCGTCAGCGCGGCACGGGCCTTGGCGGCGGCCACGACGAGCGCGAGCAGACGCTCAACCAGCTGCTCGTCGAAATGGACGGCTTCGGCACGAATCAGGGCGTCGTCGTCATGGCGGCGACGAACCGCGCCGACATCCTCGACCCCGCGCTGCTGCGCCCGGGCCGCTTCGACCGTCAGGTCTACGTGGGGCTTCCCGACATCCGCGGCCGCGAGGAGATCCTGAAGATCCACGTCAAGAATAAGCCCCTTGCCGAGGATGTGGACCTCTCCACCGTCGCCAAGGGAACGCCCGGCTTCACGGGCGCGGACCTCGAGAACCTCTCGAACGAGGCGGCGCTGCTCGCCGCGCGCCGCGGCAGCAAGCTCATCACGATGTCCGACTTCTCCGAGGCGGAGATCAAGGTCATCGCGGGACCTGAGAAGAAGAGCCGCGTCGTCAGCGAGCACGAGCGCAAGCTGACCGCTTATCACGAGGCCGGTCACGCCATCGTGATGCACGCGCTGCCGACGCATGACCCTGTGCACCAGATCACGATCGTTCCGCGCGGCGGCGCGGGCGGCATGACGATCTCGCTGCCCACGGAGGACCGCTCGTACCAGTCCAAGCGCTATATGGAAGAGCAGATCGTCTCGCTGCTTGGCGGGCGCGTGGCGGAAAAGCTGATGCTCGGTGACATTTCGACCGGCGCGTCGAACGACATCCAGCGCGCCTCGCAGATCGCGCGCAAGATGGTCTCGGTGTACGGCATGAGCGACAGGCTTGGCTCGATCTCGTTTGAATCCGGCCACGATGAAATTTTCATCGGCCGCTCGATGGCGCAGGCCAAGCCGTATTCCGAGCAGGTCGCCGCACAGATCGACGAGGAGGTCAAGTCCATCGTGGATTCTGCCTACGAGCGCTGCGAGGACATCCTCTCGCGCGATCAGAAGCACCTCATCGCCGTGGCGGAATTCCTGCTTGCGCACGAGACGATGAGCGCTGAGGAATTCGAGGCCGCCTTCACCGACGAAGCCGCCGGCCATGACAAAATCTAATCCTGCTATGAATAAAATATCTCATCAGCAAGCCGCTGGTGAGATATTTTTTCACATTTTCGCAAGAATTCTTGCATTTTCAGCGCTTTTCCCCTTGCCTATTCGGTTTCTTCTGCTATAATGGGGCATTAGTCATTCCATTTACATGAAAGAAAAGAGAGAATCGAACATGAAAAAAAGCAGTAGTTTCAGCGGTTCGCTCGGCTTTGTGCTGGCTGCGGCGGGCAGCGCGGTGGGCGTCGGCAATATCTGGCGCTTCCCCTATCTCTGTGCCAAGGACGGCGGCGGACTGTTCCTGCTCGTCTATCTGGTGCTGGTGCTGACATTCGGCTTCACCCTGCTGACGACTGACGTAGCCATTGGCCGCCGCACGAAGCAGAACGCCCTCAATGCCTTTGCAACGCTCAACAAGAAGTGGAAGTTTTTGGGTTACCTCACCTTCCTCGTCCCCACGCTCATCATGACGTATTACTCCGTCATCGGCGGCTGGATCACGAAGTATTTTACCCTCTACCTCGTCTCAAGCGGCGATGCCGCCGCGCAGGACGGGTTCTTCACCTCGTTCATCACCTCCCCCGTCTCGCCCATCGTCTTCATGCTGATCTTTTTGGCGCTGACGGCGTGGGTCGTGTACTGCGGCGTGGAAAAGGGCATCGAAAAATACTCCCGCTACATCATGCCGGGTCTGCTCCTTCTCATCATCGGCATCGCCATCTTCTCGCTCACGCTCTCTTACACCGACGAGAGCGGCATGACGCGCACGGGTATCGAAGGATTGCTCGTCTACGTTAAGCCCGACTTCACGGGCCTGACCGTCCAGCGCTTTTTGAACATCGCGCTCGACGCGATGAGTCAGCTCTTCTTCTCGCTCAGTGTCAGCATGGGCATCATGATCACCTACGGCAGCTACGTCAAGGACGACGTCGACCTCAACAAGGCCAACAACCAGATCGAAATTTTCGACACGGGCGTCGCGTTCCTCGCAGGATTGATGATCATCCCCGCCGTCTATGTCTTTCTCGGCACTGACGGCATGGCCAGCGGCCCGAGCCTGACGTTCATCAGCCTGCCGAAGGTCTTCGCCGCGATGGGCGGCGTGGGCCGCGTCATCGGCGCGGTGTTCTTCCTCGCGCTCGGCTTCGCCGCGCTGACGAGCTGCGTGTCCGTCATGGAGACGCTTGTCGCCAACTGCATGGAGATTTTCCGCAAGTCGCGCAAGGAGATGTGCGCCGCCGTGGGCGTCTATTCGCTCGTGACGGCTGTGCTCATCTGCATGGGCTACAACGCGCTCTACTTCGAGCTCCCGCTGCCCAACGGCTCGACCGCGCAGCTGCTCGACGTGATGGACTACATCAGCAACAGCTTCCTGATGCCGTTCATCAGCCTGCTCACGAGCATTTTGGTCGGCTGGGTCGTGGGTCCGAAATGGATCATTGCCGAGGTCGAGAAAAACGGCGAACACTTCGGCCGCGCCAAGCTCTACAGCGTGATGATGAAGTATGTCGTGCCCGTTGTCATGCTCATTCTGTTTTTGACCTCCACGGGGCTCGGCAGCCTGATCCTCGGCGGCAGGTAAGAAATTTTGGCAAAAAAGGGAACGCTTGCGCGTTCTCTTTTCTTTTGCTCTCCCGCCTTTTTCTCCGTTCAAAGTACGCAAAATATGTTTTTCCGCCGCGCGTTTTTTTGTCAAAAGCGCAAATTTCTTTTTCCCTGCTTGACAAAGCGGAGGCGGGCGATTATAGTAGCATCATTCAATCTCATAGTTCACAAATACCATGACGGGGAAAAATTCGTCCTACAGACGCTTCAGAGAGTTGCCGGTCGCTGCGAGGCAATGCAGAGCGGGATGATGTCACTGGCCCCTGAGTAGCTTCGCTGAGACGATTTTCGTTTAGGCGCAGCCGGATCTCCTCACCGTTACCAACGAGGCGCATTCGCTTGATTTTAAGCCGATGCAGAAAGCGGGCATATTTTATGCCAACAAGAGTGGTACCGCGGAAGTTTTGAGCTTTCGTCTCTTCAAGGGAAGAGACGGAGGCTTTTTTTGTTGCTATGCGAGAGAAAAAAGAGCAGGAGGAACACCCCATGAAACGCATTAAAATTTTTGACACGACCCTGAGAGACGGCGAGCAGTCCCCCGGCTGCAGCATGAATCTGACGGAAAAGATCGAAATGGCCCGCCAGCTTGAAAAGCTGGGCGTCGACGTGATCGAGGCGGGCTTCGCCATCGCGTCTCCGATGGACCACAAGAGCGTGCAGGCCATCGCCGCCGCGGTGACGAACTGCACGGTCGCCTCGCTCGCGCGCTGCGCCAAGGGCGATATCGACGCGGCGTGGGACGCCGTGAAGGAGGCCAACCACCCCCGCATCCACGTCTTCCTTGCGACGAGCGACATCCACATGGAGTACAAGCTCAAGATGACGCGCGAGCAGGTCATCGACCGCATCCGCGAGATGGTCGCCTACGCCAAGAGCTATTGCGATGACATCGAGTTTTCCGCCGAGGACGCCTCCCGCTCCGACTGGGCATTTCTGGCCCATTGCTACTCCACTGCTGTCGCCGCGGGCGCGACGACGCTGAATGTGCCCGACACCGTCGGCTACTCCACGCCGCAGGAGATGTATGACCTCATCACCTACCTGCGTGAAAACATCGAGGGCGTCGAGCACGTCGACATCTCCGTCCACTGCCACAACGACCTCGGCATGGCGGTCGCGAATTCGCTCGAATGCGTCCGCGCGGGCGCGACGCAGGTCGAATGCACGGTCAACGGCATCGGCGAGCGCGCGGGCAACGCGAGCCTTGAAGAGATCGTCATGGCGCTGCGCACGAGAAAGGACTTCTACGACGCCGAAACCGGCGTGAACACCAAGCAGATCTACCGCTCGAGCAAGCTGCTGAGCAACATCATGGGCGTGCCCATCCCGCCGAGCAAGGCCATCGTCGGCGCGAACGCCTTCGCGCACGAGTCGGGCATCCATCAGCACGGCGTCATTGCCAATGCAAGAACGTACGAGATCATGAACTCCACCGACGTCGGCATCCCGCAGAACACGATGGTGCTCGGCAAGCACTCCGGCAAGCACGCGCTGCGTGAAAAGCTCGAATCCATGGGCTACGAATTGAGCGACGAGGAGCTTGAAAGCGTGTTCACCCGCTTCAAGGATCTCGCCGACAAGAAAAAGAACATCACGAGCAGCGACATTGAGGCGCTCGTGCTCCACCGTCAGGCCGCGGTGCAGGGCAGCTGCCAGCTCGTGAGTCATGTGGTCAACACGGGCCACGGCGTGCCGAACATCTCGTGCATCAAGCTCCAGCGCGGCGGCGAGCAGATCGAAGACGTCGCCATCGGCACAGGCCCGCTGGACGCCTCGTTCAAGGCCATCAACCGCATGCTCCAAATGGACGTGAAGCTCGAGAGCTTCAGCCTGAACGCCGTCACGGACGGCGAGGACGCCATCGGCGAGGCCGTGGTCAAGGTCTCCGGCCCCGACGGGCGCTCGTACACCGGCTCGGGTCTCTCGACCGATATCATCGAATCGTCGATCCGCGCCTACGTCAACGGCATCAACAAGATCATGGAATCCGGCAACTGAAAGGAGAAACGCGACATGGGCATGACAATGACGCAGAAAATTCTCGCCAAGCACGCAGGACTTGAGAGCGTGCGCGCGGGCCAGCTCATCCAGGCAAAGCTCGACCTCGTCCTCGGCAACGACATCACGACCCCCGTGGCCATCAACGAGTTTGAGTCCGCGGGCTTTGAAAAGGTCTTCGACAAGAGCCGCATCGCGATGGTGATGGACCACTTCGCACCGAACAAGGACATCAAGTCCGCCACGCAGTGCAAGCAGTGCCGCACCTTTGCTCGCCGCTTCGACATCGACCACTTCTACGATGTCGGCACGATGGGCATCGAGCACGCGCTGCTGCCCGAGCAGGGGCTTGTCGCCCCGGGCGAGGCCGTCATCGGTGCGGACTCTCACACCTGCACTTACGGCGCGCTCGGCGCATTCTCCACCGGCGTCGGCTCGACCGACATGGGCGCGGCCATGGCCGCGGGCGAGACGTGGTTCAAGGTCCCGTCCGCCATCAAGGTGAATCTCACCGGCAAGCTCCGCCCGTTTGTCTCCGGCAAGGACGTCATCCTGACGCTCATCGGCATGATCGGCGTGGACGGCGCACGCTACCAGTCCATCGAATTTTCCGGCGAGGGCGTTAAGAACCTCACGATTTACGACCGCCTGACGATCTGCAACATGGCCATCGAGGCGGGCGGCAAAAACGGCATCTTCCCCGTCGACGACGTGACGCGCGCCTATGTTGAGGGCCGCGTGGACCGCCCCTGGACAGCGTTCGAGGCCGACCCCGATGCAGAATACGAGCGCGTCATCGACATCGACCTTGGCAAGGTCGACTGCACAGTCGCCTGGCCGCATCTGCCCGAAAACGCGCACAGCGCGCGCGAGGGCAGCGACATCGCCATCGACCAGATCGTCATCGGCTCGTGCACGAACGGCCAGCTCCCTGACATGGCCGCCGCCGCCGCGATCTTAAAGGGGCATCATCTGGCCCCGAACGTCCGCGGCATCATCATCCCCGCCACGCAGGAAGTTTACCGCGCCTGCATGCACGAGGGCTACACCGATATTTTCCTCGACGCGGGCTGCATCGTCTCCACGCCCACATGCGGGCCGTGCCTCGGCGGCTATATGGGCATTCTCGCCGCCGGCGAGCGCTGCGTTTCCACCACCAACCGCAACTTTGTCGGCCGCATGGGCCACGTCGACAGCGAGGTCTACCTCGCCTCTCCGGCTGTCGCCGCGGCGTCTGGTATTACCGGCCACATTTCTCATCCGGAGGAGGTCATGAACAAATGAATGCACGCGGCATTGTCCATAAGTATGGGGATCACGTCGATACGGACGTCATCATCCCCGCGCGCTATCTGAACACCCAGAGCCACAAGGAGCTCGCCTCCCACTGCATGGAGGACATCGACAAGGACTTCATCCACCGCGTCAAAAACGGCGACATCATGGTCGCGGGCGTAAACTTCGGCTGCGGCTCGTCGCGCGAGCACGCGCCCGTCGCCATCAAGGCGAGCGGCATCTCCTGCGTCATCGCGGCGAATTTCGCCCGCATCTTCTACCGCAACGCTATCAACATCGGCCTCGCCATTTTGGAGTGCCCCGCCGCGAGCGCGGAGATCGAAAACGGCGACGAGGTAACAGTCGACTTCGACACCGGCGTCATCACAGACGTGACAAAGGGCACAACGTATCAGGCCCAGCCCTTCCCGCCGTTTATCAAGGACATGATCGCGCGCGGCGGCCTGATGGCCTCGCTCAAGGCAAAGGAGGCGGCGAAATGAACAAGACCATTGCCATCATCAAGGGCGACGGCATCGGCCCCGAGATCGTCACCGAGGCCATGGGCGTTTTAGACGCCGTGGCCGCGAAGTTTGGCCACATCTTCACCTACGTCGACGCGCCGATGGGCGGCACCGCCATCGATAAATTCGGCGTGCCGCTGCCGGATTCGAGTTTAGCGACCTGCCGCAACGCGGACAGCGTGCTGCTCGGTGCGGTCGGCGGCCCGAAGTGGGACAATCAGCCCGCCGCCAACCGTCCCGAGCGCGGTCTGCTCAAGCTGCGCGAGGGCATGGGTCTCTACACGAACGTGCGCCCTGCGAAGATGTTCTCCGAGCTCTCCGCCGCCTGCCCGCTGCGCGCCGACATCGCGGAAGGCGGCATCGACCTCGTCGTCGTGCGCGAGCTCATCGGCGGCGTGTACTTCGGCGAGCACCGCACGGAAGAGGCGAACGGCGAGCAGAAGGCCACCGACATCATGGCCTACTCCGAGCACGAGATCAAGCGTGTCGCGCGCGTCGCGTTCGAGACCGCGCGCAAGCGCCGCAAGCGCGTCACCTCCATCGACAAGGCCAACGTGCTCGACACCTCGCGTCTCTGGCGCAAGACGGTCACAGAGGTCGCGAAGGACTACCCCGATGTCGAGCTTCGCCACATGTATGTCGACAACGCGGCGATGCAGCTCGTGCGTGACCCGAGCCAGTTCGACGTCATCGTGACCGAAAATCTCTTTGGCGACATCCTCTCCGACGAGGCGAGCCAGATCACGGGCTCGATCGGCATGATCCCGTCCTCCAGCATGGGCGACGGCACGAACGGACTCTACGAGCCCATCCACGGCTCCGCGCCGGACATTGCGGGACAGGACAAGGCGAACCCCATCGGCACGATCCTGGCCGCCGCAATGATGCTGCGCTACAGCTTCGACATGGCCGCCGAGGCCGACGCCATCGAGCGCGCGGTGGATAAAACGCTGCGCTCGGGCTTCCGCTGCGGCGACATCATGCAGGAAAACTGCCAACTCGTCGGCTGTAAGGCCATGGGTGCGGAGATCCGCAGCCGTATCTGAAACGATCTCTTCCAAACTTCTTTATGAACCTCTCCTTTGATCCTCTGTATCGCGCGGCGATGCGAAAAAGGTTCCCAAGCCAATGGCTTGGGAACCTTTTTTCTCCCGCTGTCAAATTTTGCCGATCAGCACAACGATCCCGCCGACCGCGGCCGCGACAAGAAGGTACCCTCATCGTTCAGGAGCAGGTCTACGCCTTCTTCCGCGCCGACCAACTGGATCAGGTGATGGTAGTCCTTCACTCCACTGCTCACGGCTTCTTGCAGAGCCGACCACTCATTTTTCAGGGTGACTGCTTCCGGTTTCTTATGAGGGCTGACCTTGAGCACAGTGATTTCCTTCTCTTTGCACATAAACCATACCTCCGCTTTCAAAATTGGGATGGCATCGTACACGAGATTTTCTTGAATTGCAAGCCTTTTTTTGCTCAAAATTCTTGCAGAAGCAGTGCCTTGGTTATTGACTATTTCCCCTTAAAATGCCTTTGCCAGTCGTTGAAAATTTCACCCCTATCACGCTTTCCACAGGTTTTCGCGGCAAACATCGTGGGCACCCCTTAGAATTGCAAATGAACACTCTTTTCCAATCACCGATATCACAGTTACTTTAAGCCTCAATGTGTATAAAAAATAAGATGACCATTCGCCCTTTTGTTTTAGGGTTTGTTTTGCTCATCTCTAAGAAAATAAGGGTTGAGATTATGCGGAGAGGGGGACTTATCATGAACGATATTCTAAAGCGGTTTTGTTGGTTGGACGATAAAATGACCGCCGGTATCGTCCGGCGGTCATTTTATCGTCTTGGCGTTATCTCAGCCTTCCGCGATCGTGCTCGGCGTAGTAGGCGCGCTTGCTCCCGAGCATCTTCTCGTCCGCCTCGCGGACCAGCTCTCTTAGCCCGTTTGCCGCCTCGCAGACGGCGATGCCGTAGGAGATGCTGTAGCCCTGCGCGGCAAGGCTTTCAGAAACCGCCCGCATCCGCGCCTCGTATTCCGCCTCTGCCGCCGGCGCGGGAAACACGACGAACTCGTCGCCGCCGACGCGGTAGAGATCGTCCCTCGGAAACTGCTCCCGCAGACGCTCTGCGACCGCGCGCAGCATCTGATCGCCCGCCTCGTGACCGTGCTTGTTGTTCAGCTCGTGCAGTCCGTTCACGTCGATATAGACGCATACGGCGGGGCTGAACGTATGCGGATCGCTCTCGTACAAGTACTTTTCAAAGGCGCTGCGGTTAAAAAGTCCCGTGACCTGATCGGTGACGCTCATGCGGTAAACGCCGCGCCGCGCCGAGGTGAGATACCAGACCATAAAGCCAAGATAGCTCAGCAGCAGCGCGGTAACGATGATCGCCATCATCGAAAGCGTCTCCACCACGCCGCGCGTGCCCGCCAGCGCCTCCGCCTCGCTCACGCCGAGCACGACGCTCCAGTTGTTGATGCCGACCGGCTCGTAGTGCAGGTAGATCGTCAGCCCCGTGGATTGGGAGACGGTGCACATATCGCCGCCGATGCCCTTGGGGATATTCTCCATCGCCTGCTCGTAGGTGAAGCCCTTGAGCATCTTGCGCCCGCGCAGCTCCGAGAGGTTGCCGAGCGAGTCGTGCCAGGTATCCAGCAGGATGTCGCCGTTGTTGCCGTCCACAAGAAGGAGGAAGGCATTGCCGTTGTAGAGGTCGATCTGATAGTTTCGGGAAAGCTCCTGCAGGAGGACGACGCCGTAGAGGATGGCGACGGTCTCGCCGTCGCGCACCACCGGCACGACGTTGCGCACCACCAGCTTTTCCGGCGCAAAGTAGCTTGTCACGCGGTCTGAGATGTACGCGCCCCGCGCCGCCTCTGTTTCAAAATCGAATGTGTCGGAAACGTCGCAGCGGGTGCCGTCGGTCAGCAGCAGCGTGCCGTCGGGTCGCAGCAGCGCGACGGTGGAGACAAAGGTCTCACTGAGGCTGAAGGATTTCATGATGCGCAGCACCGCGTCATTGTCACGCTCGTCATGCCCCGCGATCAGCTCCGCCATGGCGGAGAGGATGGTCTGGTCCGCGTTCGCCGCGTCGGCAAGATCCTTTGCGATCTGGCGCGTCGCGGTAGCCAATTCGTCAAAGGAGCGCTGTGTGATCTCACGATTCGCCCGCCGGACGAGGAAAAAGACCGAACAGAAGAGCAGCACGCCGGTCAGGAGCGTGACCGCCACCATCATGCCTACTCGTTTCTTGTTGACCATGTTCATTTCTCCTTTATCCTTCCTCCCTGTCGCGCGCCGCCAGGCTGCGCAGGAAGGATTCCGCTTCGCGCCCGGGCAGGACGCGCGAGAAATAAAAGCCCTGAATGAAGTCGCAGCCCGCCGCAAGCACGGCGTCGCACGTTGCCTTGTCCTCCACGCCCTCGCACAGCACGCGGATGCCCATGTCGTGCGAAAGACGGATCATGCCCTCCAGCAGCGCGCGGGCACGCGGCAAGGCAGACTCGATCACGATGCTGCGGTCGATCTTCACGCCGTCGATTGGGTAGGTGCTCAGGTCGGAGAGCGAGGAATAGCCCGCGCCGATATCGTCCAGCACGATGCGAAGCCCCATCGCGTGCAGCCCCTCGATCGTCCGCAGCGCCGCCTCGCGGTCGTGCGCGTAGGAGTCCTCCGTCAGCTCCACCACAAGGCGGTCGCGCGTAAAGTCGTACTGCTCGACGATCTCGTGCACGCGCGCGAGGATCTTTTCGTCTGCGATGGACTGGCGCGTGAAGTTGCACGAGAGCCACAGCGTCCCGCGCCCCTCCCGCTTCCACGTCTGGAGCTGCACGCACGCGCAGCGGAGCATATAGAGATCCAGCTCGGTGATCGTGCCGGCGCGGATCATCAGGTCGATGTATTTTGAGGGCATGAGCAGTCCCTCCTCCGGATTTTGCCAGCGCGAGACGGTCTCCGCGCCGACGACTGTGCCGGCACGATCGACAACAAACTGGAGGTACGGCTCAAATTCGCCCTTTTCCACCGCCTTGCTCATGCTGCCGCGCAGACGCTCGAGCTGCTCGCTCTCGTCGATCATGCCGCGCGTGCTGAACGCGCAGGGCGTTTCCGTGCGGAACGCGTGGGCACAGCCCTGGCGCGCGTTGTAGAGCGCAGCCTCGGCGCCGCAGTCGGGGTTTTCCGACAGCGAGCAGATGCCCGCGCGGAACGCGCCGGCATATTCGGCGCGGAAGCCCGCAAGGTAGCCGTCCAGCCCGCGGATAAGCCCCTCGGCGCGCTGCTGTGCCGCCTCGCGGCTGCCGCACTGACACACGAGCGCGAACATCCCGCGCCCCACGCAGGCGAGGTATTCCTCGCGTCCGCAGCCAAGGCGCAGATACTCCGCCGCGCGGGAGAAGATCTCCCCGCGCTCCGCCTCGCCAAAGCGCCGTTCGAGCGAGGGCATATCGCAGCCGATGCAGAAGACATAGACGATGCTTCTGAGCGGGGCGGGGATGAGCGTTTCCATGCAGTTCAGATAATACCCGTCGTTGCCGATGCCGTAGCGCGGGTCGATGAGGGCGTTGGTCTTTTGCTCGGCACGCTTTTTTCGCGCAAAGACTATCAGCGCGACCGCCGCGGCAAGCATCGCCGCGATCAATGCGGCGAGCGTAATGAGCCACCTGGTACGGTAGGCTTCCGCGCCGCTGCTATTCATATAGTCTGCCAGGATGCCGATGCTCTCCGCGCCGGAGAGGTCCTCCAGCGCTTGTGAAAGCGCGCCGGCCAGTTCCGGCGTGAGTGCGTTGGTAAAGCCAACACATATCGCGCGCTCTGCGCCGTCATGTTCTATCGTGCAGAGCAGCACTTGACGGCGCATCGCGCCGCTGTCGACCGTGCCGGAGGGATAGGCGGAAATAATGTCCGCCTGCCGGTTTGCGGTCTGCTGCGCCTGCGTTGTGTTCTTGCTGTACGGAAGATAGACAAGATCGTACCCTGTCTGCTCACTCAGGCGCTCGTACAGCTCCGGCAGCAATCCGACATAGCATTCTCTGCCGCGGTCATAGGACTCGATGGGATAGAGATCGGCGTTTCCCGAGATCAGAAGCGTCTCCCTCGCGCTTGCATCCTGCATACAGCACAGCAGCGCTCCGATCGTCAGCACGGCGCAGAGCGTGATTTCCAAGAGCTTTTTTCGGCGCACAGGCGGCACCCCCTCTATTTCAAATCGATCTTTCGGCGCTCGATGCGCCCCCAGCTGAGTTTTTTCTTCCTATAGCCGATAAAGGCCGTGCAGCGCACCCATGCGAGAATAAAGCGCAGGAACACCAGCTCAAAGAGACACAGACAGACGGCCTTGAGGCCGTCGCCGAACGAGAGCGTGAGGTCCGCCGTGTAGATGCGCGAGAAGAAGGCGGTAAGCGTCAGGACCGAGCCAAACACAGCGTAGATCAGGAAAAAGAGCAGCATGAACGGCACGTTGATGAGGTCGCACCACCATGCGAGCACCATCGTGAACACGCCGAAGACCTCGATAAACGGCGAAAGCAGCTCGTAAATGAGGAAATAGAAATAGGATACAAAGCTCACCGCGCCGAACCTGTAATTGGAAAACATGACGCGATGCTTGTACATACTCTGGAACAGGCCCAGATGCCAGCGCTTGCGCTGCTTGCACAGATCACGCAGCCGCTCGGGCGCCTGCGTCCAGCAGATCGCGTCGGATGCGTAGCGAATGGCATAGTCGATGTTGTTGACCGTGCAGTATTCGTGCAGCTTGACCACAAGCTCCATATCCTCGCCCATCGTTCCGCTGTCATAGCCCCCTGCCGCGATGACGGTATCCTTTTTGAACAGTCCGAACGCGCCGGAAATGATGAGTGAGCCGTTGAAGCGGTCAAAGAGGATGCGGGAGGCAAGAAACGAACGGTCATATTCCAGCACCTGCATGAAAGCGAGGATGCTGCGCGGCAGGCGGTAGCGTTTGACGCGCCCGTTTTCCAGCTCGACATCGTTGGAGATGCGGACGATGCCGCCAACCGCCACCACATTGCCGTTTTCCAATATCGGCTGGGCGATGCGGCGCAGAGAGTCGTACTGCAGAACGGAGTCCGCGTCCATGCAGATAAAGTACGGGAAATTTGCGGCGTTGATGCCCATGTTCAGCGCGTCTGCCTTGCCGCCGTTCTTTTTTCGGATGAGCGTCACCGGTACCTTCTGTGCGCGTGTCTCATAGACGTATTCCTCGCGCTGACAGTTGATCTGCCGGCGAATGGGCCGGTGAACAAGGTGCATATCAAATGTCTCGGCCAACACCTCCGAGGTGCGGTCCTTCGATCCGTCGTCCACCACAATGATCTCATAGGCGCGGTATTCCAGCGTCAGCAGCGAGCGCACGGTGTCTACCACGGTGACCTCCTCATTGTAGGCGGGAACGATGATACTGATGGGCAGGTAGTAATCCGAGGGCAGAATGCTTTTGAGCATTTCCTGCCGGCGGTGCTTGTACAGCTCAAGTGAGCCGACGACGACCGACAGAAACAGAAAGGTCGAGTAGCCGATCAGATAAGCGATAAAGAAATAGCCCACCCACTCAAGAAACAGCTTTATACCGTCGTACATACTGCGTCCTCCTTTCGCTCCTCCAGCTCCCGCACATCAAAGCGATAGCGCAGGATCTCGGAGGCGTAGCGGTCGTGCCCCTCGATCACGTCGATCAGATCGCGGTAGCCGAAGCCGAGCTGCTCCAGACTTTTTGACGCGTTGAAGCGGATATACCAGTTGGGATGATAGAGGTTCCTCTCCAGCACCGCCGCAGTCTCCGCCCCGGGATAGCTCGCCAGCACCGACGAGGCGATGGCTGCATACTCCCAGCGCGCGTTTTCCGAGGGCGTCGCATAGCGCAGCAGATCGGCGCAGGCGGGCGGATAGGGATAGCGGCCAAGATAGCGCAGACAGGAAAAGCGCAGCTCGTCGTCCCGCGCGGGATCGTTGAGGAGCGCGTGTATTTTCTCGCAGTATGCGCCGGAGGAAAAGCGGAAATAGTTGAGCAGCGTCACCTGCATCCACGGCTGAAACGCATCAAACGCCTCCCAAAGCGCGTCGGCAAGCTCCCATGTGTCGCCCGTGTAGTTCAGCAAGCCGTCGGAGAGGAGCTTGCTGTGATAATAGAGGCTGCTTGCGTCGATGATCCGCAGCGCACGCACAAGGACGGCGGGATCGCCCGCCGTGTAGAGCGCCTGCATGGCATTCTCGCGGCAGTAGATGCTCGGCTCGTGCAGCAGTTCGAGCAGCACCTCCTTGAGCGGCGCGTCGTCCGCGCCGCCGAGCAGCCGGTATTTCTTGATGATGTAGGGGAAGTACGCCGCCTCGATCTCCTCGCGGCGGCAGTAATCCTCTGCCAGCGCGATCATTACACCGTTAAGCGCCGTCAGATAGGAGCGGGTCAGCTCTGGCCGCCTCACGCACAGGTGCTCCAGCGCGGCGTCAAAGGCCGCCAGGCCGTTCACGCGGCGCAGTCTGCGCTCCATGTAGCGAAGGTGCTCCTCGTTGACCTCGCCGGTGAGGGCGAGGTGGTCGAGCTCGCGCTCCACCGCCAGCTCAAGGCGGATGCCGGCGCGGAAGGACCGATGCTCCCTGCGCTGCGAAAGGAGCGCCGTTACAATGTTAAAGAGGATCATGCCGGCGCAGATGCCGAGATAGACGTAGATCAGGATTTGAACAAACACCGGCGTTCTTCCTTTCTTGTGTGTTTTACTGCCAGAGCTTTTGCAGAATGTAGTACGAGGGCTTGAGCCGCTCGTGATAGCTGACCGTATTGCCCCAGCCCTTGAGCGCCGCGGGATAGAGCGGCGTGCGCTCCTGCGCCGCGCCGTCGGTAAGACCAAGGTACATCGTGTCGATGGTGATGTCGTCCACGCCGTAGTTTTCATAGTAATCGTCGTGGATGGTCATGCGCGAGGGGTCTGAAAAGTTCAGAAGCTGCCAGGGGAGCTTCAGCTCCACATAGTCGCCCGCGAAGATGAAGTCCGCGAGGGAATCGTAGTCCGGCGCGGCGGGGTTCGCGTTGCCGTAGGCAAGATCGCCCGTCTCGTAGGTCTCAGAGCTTGCCTGCCAGTTGCCCGTGAGCAGCGGCGTCGCCGTCTGGAGCATCAATTCGATGGGCTTGAAAAGCGGCGTGTCCGCGTCGGGCGGGTCAAGGTAGGCGTCCGCGTCGTGCGTTTCGTGGTAGAACATGGCGCGCAGCACCTCGTAGCGCTCCTGCACCAGGAGGCGGCTGTTGTCCCTGCCGTCGATGGCGAGGACGAAGTCCACCGGGTCCTCAAAGCGCAGGCCGAAGTTTTCGCAGTAGGTGCTGCCCGTCTTGGGCGTGGTGTCGATGGGGATGTAGAGCGTTTTCTGTCCGTTCGCAAAGCCCTTTTCATAGGCGAGCAGATAGATGAACTTCTCGTCGTATTTCATCGAAAGGGCGCGCGTGCCGGTATCGAAGAGTTTATCCTCCTCCGTCCACTCCGAGAGGTCGCCGTCCACATAGCAGACGCTTTCCTCCTCGCCGGGGTCGAAGGAAAGCAGACCGAAATACTGCTCGTTGGTCTGGTAGTCACTCCAGTAGGGCGTGCGCTGCAGATTCACCGCGTGCATGGTGTTCCAGGTGCGCTTGAACCACTCGTCCTGCCAGGCAAAGACGCAGCCGCCCGCGCAGTTTGCCGCGGTGATGTCGCGCCAGCAGTCCACGAGCGCCTGCCCCTGCTCCTGCTCGGACATATGGCCCTGATTGCGTCCGGTGTTCCGGTCGATCTGCGCCATGCCGCGCCCGGTGGAAACGCCGAACTCGGAGATGACGACGGGCATCGTGTGATGCCGCCGCAGGGCGCGCAGATAGGCAAGGTAGGTGTTCGCCGCGCCGGTCTCATCGTAGAAGTCCGATCGGCGCAGCACGGAACCGATGGGCGTGCCGGGACCGGTCTCCGCACGGGAGATGACGGCCTTGCCGTCCCAGATGGGCGTGCGGTCCATCGCCGCGGGGTTGAGGATATAGTTGAGATAGTCGGGATAGTAGGGATACACATGGTAGGAGGCAAACTGACCGGCGAGGAAGGCATCCTCAGTGCGGATGTGCTCCACGTCCACCTGCGCGCACTTCATAAAGAAAGTCGTGATATCCTCCGGGTAGAGGAAGGGGTCGGTGGTCGGCCAGTTGGAAAACGCCACAAGGCGCTGGGTCTTGTAGCGGCGGCTTTCATATGAGACGATCCGGTCGCCCACCTGCGCGAGCATGGATTCAAAGGCGGAGGCGTCCTCCGTCGCGGAGAGGTACATTCCCTGATAGGGCGGCAGATCGGGGTATTTGTGGTTGGTGTAGGTGACGGTCACATCCTCCCACTCCACACCGAGAATATAGCCGATGACCCAGCGGGAAACATCCTTATTGTAAAAGCCCGATCCCGTGCCCCGCCCGAGCGAGATCTTCTTGTTGCCGTGCAGAACGTCGACCAGTGTGCGCCCGTCCCTGACGAAGGTCTCAAGAAAGTCCTTGTCATAGGCGTCGCGGTGGGAGTTTTGGATATAGTCGTTCACCCATACGCCGTGGATGAGCCAGAGCGGTTCCTCGTTCGCCTCCTCGCGCGCGGTGTTGTACTCGTAGAAGGCGTTGTAGAAGTCGTCGTGGAGCGTAATGTAGACGCGCACGGTGTTCGCGCCCATCTCCTGCATCTGGGCAAACCAGCGCAGATAGGTCTCCTTGCTGACGGCGTAGTCCGTCGCCCACTCGCCCGGGATGCCCACGCCGAGGTTCACGCCCTTGACGGTGAACTCCTCCGGTCCCGCGCCGCGGTCCATATAAAGGTGCTGCGCGTCGGTGGACATGAAAGCGCTGACCGGCACGTCCGGCTGAAGGTCGATGTACCAGCCGAGGTAGTAGCGTGCGGTGTCGTAGGCGAGATAGCCTAAGATCAGGGCGGTGAGCACGATGAGAAATCTTTTCAAGCCGCCGCCCTCCTTTCTCGATGGTGTGGTGGCTCAGTGGTTGAATTTCTTGTTTTTGGATTCGTGGCTGTACTGGCGAAGAATGTCGATATTCTCGTCCATCCACGCGCCGCGCTTGATGCAAAAGCGCTTCATCTGCGCGACGGCAGCCGCGTGTGAGTGCGGGTTGCGCCACGCGGGGGAGAGCATATCCTTTTCGAGCGTGTAGCCCCAGACGGAGAAGTTGCGCTCGACGGCATCGCCGAGCCACGCGGTAACGTCGTCTATGTAGGCGCAGAGATACTCGTCGCTGAGGATGCCCTGACGCAGCTCGCGGTAGCGGTCGATGACGGCGTTTATGAACTTCTCGTCTTTGCTGAGCATATAGTACCAGACATTGTATTGCAGCTCAAAATGCTGCGGCTCTGCGACCGGATGACTGTAGTTGTCACAGGCGGAGTTGAAGTCCCAGATGCACATTTTGTATTTGCCGCGCACATCCCTGTAGATATAGGTAGAAAGCCAGCCCGCATCATAGTTGCAGGTAAACTCGTTGAGGATAAAGTAGTCCACGAAAGAGCTCATGTCCGCCTGCTCCCACCATGCATAGGGCTCGGTATCATAGTCATAGGAGTAGAGTGACTTTTCAAAGTCGGAGAAATCCTGTGCGATCCACGCCGCGCGCTCCGGCGTAAGCCATTTTGTTCCCGGATAGACGATGTCTATATCCTGCAGATTTCGCAGGGCGTATTGGGAGAAGGTCTCAATGTTTTTGACCTCGCTGCCGCTGCCGCGGTCAAGGCGCAGAGCATAGCTCGTCTGCACGGTGTCCTTCGACGGCTCCGTGAGCTTCAAGCGGGCATCCGCGCCGGAGCTGACAGTCTCCGTCATAACATAAAGCCCCTGATACACTCCGTTGAGCAGCACCTCACAGAAGCGCACATTCGGCGCGTAGTCCATGATCTCGCCCGCAAGATTGTACCACATATAATTGCGGATGAGCGTCTTATCGAGGTACGGCCCATGCAGCGCCCACTCGTCGAAGGCATCCATCCCCAGCATGGCGACATCGCGCGAGGCGGCGCCGTCGTCCGTCAGCGTCCTGACAAGATAGCTGTGCTTATCAAAATAGCGCGAGGAGTTGCCTCGCACTCGAATATCAATGACGCTCTGAAGCGTCGGCGTGTCGGTGGGGTGATTGTTGCCCTCGGCATGATCCACCACCGAGACGGACGCGCGCAGCAGCGTACTGCCGTCTGCGGTCGTGGTGAAAGCATCGTCCTCACGGCCGCTGCCGCCGCTCCGGATGGGAACGCCGGGGATCTCCGCGCCGCCGGTGTCGATGAGAACGAGCGGCAGATGAGAGCAGAGCAGATCTTCTCCGTGGTCGGCACAGGGTGTATAGGCGGGGCGCTCAAGATGCTGATGATAGCGTGGGTGCTCATCGGTCAGCACGGCTGACAGGTTTGTTGCGGATAGGAGAAGCAGCAGCGCACAGGCCGCAAGAGCCATTCGCTTGTATTTCATGTTCGTCTCCGCTCCCCTCTTTCCGGTTTCTCAGTTCGACACCTCGTCGTTCTGCATGACAAGATTGACATAGTCGATGCTTCCCAGCGAATAGATGCTGCCGGGAATGTCCGGCGTTGTCAGCTCCGCGCGGCGCAGGAGCTTTTGCGTGATCTCGTAGATCAGTTCGACCGTATCCTCCGTCGTGTTTTCCACACGCAGCGTCGCTTTGGCGCGAAAGAGCTTGTAGACCTGCGCCTTGATCGGCTCCTGCTTGCTGCGGTGGGCGCGGATGATGAGCAGCATCCGGTTATCGCTCTTGATGCAGCCGAGCAGCAGGATCACCGCGAAGGTCACGGCGCTGCCGATGCAGGCCACGGCATAATCGCCCACGCCGCAGCAGATGCCGACAATGATGGACCAAAAAATATAAACCGTATCGCGCGAGTCCTTGATGGCGGTGCGGAAGCGGACGATGGACAGCGCGCCCACCATACCGAGAGACAGCGCGATGTTGTTGCCGATGACGGTCATGACCGTCCCCGTCAGCACCGCGAGAATGACGAGTGAGGCGTTGAACTTGCGGCTGTAGATCGTCCCGCGGTGGGAGATGGCGTAGGACAGGAAGATAAAAAAGCCCAGCACAGCGGCAAGGACGATATTGAGCAGAATATCCTCCCACGACATATCGCGGGGTGTGGTAAAAAGGTTCAGGATCTGTTGTCTCATGGTGTTTTCCTCCTATAGCCTCGTCTGACATCCGTTTTGGCGGGCAAGCACATATTTGCTGACAGAAAGCTCACTGCGATCCACGCTGTTGATCAGCTCGCGAAGATAATCGAGCAGAAAGCCGTTGTACTTGACCTCAAGCACCACGCAGTACGGATCGAGCACGGGGTTCATGTTCAGCCGCGGTGAAAAGAGGTCGAAGCAGCTCTCGACGGAAACAATGCGGCTGTCAAAGGTAATGTGTATTTTGTTCTCCTTGGCGATAAATGCCTTGCGGTCGTATTCTACGATCGTTTTGGGGCGATAGCACCGGCTGTGCATCAGCGCGTAGCACTCCGCGGCAAAAGACTCCGGATACCGCAGCAGCGGCGCGTAGTCGCCGCGCGTGAGCGCTTGGGCATCCTCCCGTGTCACGCGCAGAGAGCGCTTGAGCTGACTTGCGCCCTGCTTCTGCTTCATCTCCAGCATGGCGAAGTCTGCCGCCGGATCATAGCAGCGCAGGCGCAGCTTGCGCCGCAGCTCTACGCCCGCAGCCTTTTCGTGGAAGTCCCTGTCGTCGAGCGTATCGAAGTAAAGCGAGCGGACAGGGTAGCCGCTTATGCCGTTGTGCGGGTCCTCGTGCATGACCTGCGCGAGCCGATGGCAGGCTTGCAGCGCCTCCGGCAGCGAGATCAGATATTTCTTTTCCTCGCGGAACACGCGGTTCACCGATGCTCCCTCCTTTCGCAGAGAAAAAAAACTGACCGCAGTCCTGCCAAGGCAATACCGCAGCTTTCACTGCGCGGTGTTGCCTTAAGGGTGCGGTCGGTCGATCATAGGGGCTCTCCCGCTCAGACATATGGCCCTGCAGCATAGTCTTTCGACGATTTTCCATCTTAAATGATTATACAGGGCTGCGCCGCATAAGTAAAGTCCTTTCTGGCATTTCCGGCATTTGGCGTGTGCCGTCGCTTGTGCGGCGGAAGTCCTCTCGTGCGCGGGAACCGGATATAGAAATGCCCCTCGTCATGCCCATTCGTTTTTTTCATACTGCACCTCCGTTGTTGTGTATGCCCGTGCTTCCGCAATGACTGTCTGCGCCGACCGCACTAATGTATGTTTACTCTCATTGAAGCAGCCGCGCACTGATCTCCTGCCCTCCATTTCCGACCGTAAGAGGGCTTCTCACCTATATGTCGTTCCATACCTCCCCAATTTGCCGAATCACTATCTCCTGTTGACCGCAAAACCACATCATTCTAAATTTGGAACATTTGGAACGCTGTGTTCTTTTTTATACTGATCCCGCATCCTGTAATACGTTCCCGCACCGATATTCATCTGTCTGCAAGCTGCGGAAATACTCAGCTCATTTGCTTCTATCTTGGCCTGCAATTCCTCAAAAAGCTCTGTGTGACGCTCTCTGTGCGGGGCACTCTTGACCTTACGCCAATAACGGTAGTAGGTTGTCTTCCCAATGCTCATTTTCCGGCAGACCTCCGCTACGGTCATCTGTCGTCTCTCCACAAGGTCGAAGCACCGGTGCAGCTCCTCCATAAACCGAGACAGCCGCGCCGCATCTCCGGTGTCCCTGCTTGTCAACAGCGCAAGGTCGGAAAGCACCGCCTGCCAATGACCTGCCGCCGTGTCAATCTTAGGAGACTTGCAGAGCAAAGTTGCCTGCCGTCGATAGAGGGCAAGTGCCATCTCCACGAACGCACCGGCTGTGCCGCCCAACTCACCACCCATCTCCACGGTTACACTGTCGCCCGCTCTCACATACGCAAGCAGCTCCCGCAGGACGTTGCCGTCCCCATCGACCTCCGTGTAGACTCTGTCAAAACCCTCCGGCGCTGCGCCCTTTCCTCCGCGCCTGTAATAAAACCTCATGCTGCATCACCTCTGCACGGACTGTACCGCACGACCACACCAAAGGCAATGCATCGCTTTCGTTGATGCCGCCGACCCTTCCGAGTGCCGCTTCCGCGTGCCATTCAGAGTGCCATTCCGAGTACCGGCGGCACACGGAATCTGTCCATGACGCGGTTTTTCTCAACCTGTCCCGCAAAAGATGCAAAAAATCCGGTATCGCTCCAAATGGAACAATACCGGATTTTGTTTGTTTTCAACTAATGATGTCTGCAAACGCAGTTACATCAAAGGTTTGCAAGTTTCGAGCCGCTTTGTGAACGCTCAAAAGATCGCTCACATTTCCTTGATCGCAGCCTGTGCGGCGGCGAGGCGGGCGATGGGGACACGGAACGGGCTGCAGGAGACATAGTCCAGGCCGACCTTGTGGCAGAACTCGACGGACGTGGGATCGCCGCCGTGCTCGCCGCAGATGCCGAGGTGGATGTGCGGGTTGGTCTCGCGGCCCATCTTGGCGGCCATGGAGACGAGCTTGCCGACGCCGGTCTGATCGAGACGGGCGAACGGATCGCTCTCGTAGATCTTCTTGTCGTAGTACGCGCCGAGGAACTTGCCGGCATCGTCACGGCTGAAGCCGAAGGTCATCTGGGTCAGGTCGTTCGTGCCGAAGGAGAAGAAGTCCGCTTCCTTGGCGATCTCGTCCGCGGTCAGAGCGGCGCGCGGGATCTCGATCATGGTGCCGACCTTGTACTTCATGGAGCTGCCGGCCTCGGCGATCAGCTTGTCAGCGACCTCGACGACGACGTCCTTGACGTACTTGAGCTCCTTGACCTCGCCGACGAGCGGGATCATGATCTCGGGGATGATGTTCCAGTCGGGATGCGCGGCATTGACGTTCAGCGCAGCCTTGATGACCGCACGGGTCTGCATGGCAGCGATCTCGGGGAACGTAACGGCCAGACGGCAGCCGCGGTGGCCCATCATGGGGTTGAACTCGTGCAGGGAGGCGATGATGTTCTTGATGTCCTGAACGCTCTTGCCCATGTCCTTGGCGAGCTGCTCGATGTCAGCTTCCTCGGTGGGAACGAACTCGTGCAGCGGGGGATCGAGGAAACGAACGGTCATCGGACGGCCCTCGAGCGCGATATACATGGCTTCAAAGTCGCCCTGCTGCATCGGCTCGAGCTTAGCGAGCGCCTTCTCGCGCTGCTCGACGGTGTCGGAGCAGATCATCTCGCGGATGGCGGGAATACGGTCAGCCTCGAAGAACATGTGCTCGGTGCGGCAGAGGCCGATGCCCTCAGCGCCGAACTTCACGGCCTGCTCGGTATCATGCGGGTTATCGGCGTTCGTGCGGACGCCCAGACGGCGATACTTGTCGGCCCAAGCCATGACGCGGCCGAACTCGCCGCCGATGGTGGCGTCGACCGTGGGGATGATGCCGTCGTAGATGTTACCGGTGGAACCATCGATGGAGATGAAGTCGCCCTCGTGATAGGTCTTGCCGGCAAGCTCGAACTTCTTGTTCTCCTCGTCCATGTTGATCTCGCCGCAGCCGGAGACGCAGCACTTGCCCATGCCGCGCGCGACGACAGCCGCGTGGGAGGTCATACCGCCGCGGACGGTCAGGATGCCCTGGGAGGCCTTCATGCCCTCGATATCCTCCGGAGAGGTCTCGAGACGGACGAGAACGACCTTCTCGCCGCGCTCCTTCCACTCTTTGGCATCCTCAGCGGAGAAGACGATCTTGCCGCAGGCGGCGCCGGGGGAGGCGGGCAGAGCCTTGGCGATGGCGGGAGCCTTCTTGAGGACAGCCGCATCGAACTGGGGATGGAGCAGGGTGTCGAGGTTGCGCGGGTCGATCATGGAGACGGCCTTCTTCTCGTCGATCATGCCCTCGTCCACGAGGTCACAGGCGATCTTGAGAGCAGCCTGCGCGGTGCGCTTACCGCTGCGGCACTGGAGCATATAGAGCTTGCCGTTCTCGACGGTGAACTCCATGTCCTGCATGTCGCGGTAGTGATCCTCGAGCAGGTCGCAGACCTTGACGAAGTCGGCGTAAGCCTGGGGGAACTTCTCTTCCATCTGGGAGATGGGCATCGGGGTGCGGACGCCGGCGACGACGTCCTCGCCCTGAGCGTTGGTCAGGAACTCGCCCATAAGCTTCTTCTCGCCGGTGGCGGGGTCACGGGTGAAGGCGACGCCGGTACCGGAGTTGTCGTTCAGGTTGCCGAAGACCATCGGCATGACGTTGACGGCAGTGCCCCAGGAATAGGGGATGTCGTTGTCGCGGCGATAGACGTTCGCGCGCGGGTTGTCCCAGGAGCGGAACACGGCGCGGATGGCTTCGTACAGCTGGGTCTTGGGGTCGGAGGGGAAGTCCTCGCCGATCTGCTGCTTGTACTCGGCCTTGAACTGCTCGGCGAGTTCCTTGAGGTCGGCTGCGGTGAGCTCGATGTCGAGCTTGACGCCGCGCTTTTCCTTCATCGCGTCGATGAGCTGCTCAAAATACTTCTTGCCGACTTCCATAACGACGTCGGAGAACATCTGGATGAAGCGGCGATAGGAGTCGTAAACGAAACGCTCGAAGTTGGGGTCGGGGTTGCCCGCGATCATGGCGGCGACAACGTCGTCGTTGAGACCGAGGTTCAGGATGGTATCCATCATGCCGGGCATGGAAGCGCGCGCGCCGGAACGGACGGAGACGAGCAGGGGGTTCTTCAGATCGCCGAACTTCTTGCCGTTCATCTCTTCCATCTTCGCGACGTATTCCATGATCTCTGCCATGATCTCGTCGTTGATCTTGCGGCCGTCCTCGTAATACTGGGTGCAGGCTTCGGTCGTGATGGTGAAGCCCTGGGGCACGGGCAGACCGATGTTGGTCATCTCGGCCAGGTTCGCGCCCTTGCCGCCCAGAAGCTCACGCATGGTAGCGTTGCCTTCCGAGAACAGGTAGACATACTTTTTGCTCATTGGTTTTCCTCCATTAAAAATGTATCGCTGTGTGATCATTATCAAGCCATATTATTATAGACAGAAAATCCCCGACTTTCAATAACAAGTTGTGAAATTTTTGTCGACTTTCCGCATTTTTTCTCCCACAAAACGCAATTTGGCACAAAATCGTTCTGTTTTTCCGTCGCGGGGCGCGGATTTTCTTGCAAGCGCCGCACTTTTGCGATATACTATTTTTAAATTTGCGCCGAAAATGCGCGCAGAGTACAGAGCATGGAGCGAGCAATGGAGCTTTTGGATTTTGCAAAAACCGATACGGCGGCGCGTCTTCGCGCCGCGGCAAAGCGCGGCGCACTGTCGCACGCACTCATTTTCAGCGGCAGCGGCGACTGCGTGAGCGCTGCGCGCTATGCCGCCGCGGCGATGGAGTGCACAGCGGAAAGCAAGCCCTGCCTCGCCTGCCCTGCCTGCCGCAAGGTGATGCAGGACATCCACCCCGACGTCACGTTCGTGCGCGACGCAGAGCACAAGGAGCTCTCGATCGACACGGTGCGCGCGATGCGCGCCGACGCGTTCATCCGCCCGAACGAGGGCGCGCGCAAGGTCTACATTTTCGAGGACTGCACCATCCTGACGGAAAAGGACCAGAACGTGCTTTTGAAGCTCGTGGAGGAGGGGCCCGCTTACGCAGCGTTCTTCTTCTGCGCGGAAAATCCGGCGGTTCTGCTCCAGACCATCCGCTCGCGCTGCGTGGAGGTCAAGCTCTCCCCCACCGTCGAAGAGGGCGGCGCGCCTGACGAGCTCGCGCTCGAGCTCGCGCGGCTCATCGCCGAGGGGTCGCGCGCGTCCCGCGCGGCATTCCTCGCAAAGCTCGAAACGCAGAAGGTCACGCGCGACGACCTGTCCTCGCTTTTCGAGGGGACGCGGCTTCTGCTCTCGTCCGCCCTGCTGGGGCAGTACGGCGTGAGCGTACCGGAGAGGGATCTTCGCATCGCGCGGTCACTGGCTTCGCGCTTGACAAAAGCCAAATTACTCGGCACAATAGATTTATTGCAGGACTACCACAATAAATGCACCTATAACGTCGGCGTCGGGCCCACGCTGGGCGGCTTCGCCGTTGAATTGGAGGAAACCCTTTGACAGAAGTGATCGGAGTCCGCTTCCGCGGCGGATGCAAGGAATATTATTTTGACCCGCACGGCATCACGGTCGAACCCAACCAGTTCGTCATCGTCGAGACCGCGCAGGGGCTCGAGTACGCCCAGTGCGTCTCGGGCAACCATGAGGTGGAGGACGATTCCGTCGTCCAACCGCTGCGCCCGCTCGTGCGCGTGGCGACGGAGAACGATGACCGCACCTACGCCTACAACAAAACGCGCGAAAAGAACGCCTTCGAGGTCTGCCAGAAGAAGATCGCCGAGCGCGGGCTCGACATGAAGCTCGTGCGCGTGGAGAGCAACTTCGACGGCAGCAAGATCATCTTTTTCTTCACGTCCGATGGGCGCGTGGACTTCCGCGAGCTCGTGCGCGACTTAGCCGGTGTGTTCCGTGCCCGCATCGAGCTGCGGCAGATCGGCGTGCGCGACGAGGCGAAGATGCTCGGCGGCCTCGGCATCTGCGGCCGGCCTTTCTGCTGCTCGCAGTTTTTGGACGACTTCGTCCCCGTTTCGATCAAGATGGCCAAGACGCAGAATCTGAGCCTGAACCCGACGAAGATCTCCGGCACGTGCGGCAGGCTCATGTGCTGCCTCAAATACGAGCAGAACGCCTACGAGGACGCGGTGCGCCGCTGCCCGAAGCAGGATTCGTTTGTCGCAACGCCCGACGGCCTTGGCAACGTGAGCTCGGTCGACATTCTGCGCGAGCAGGTGCTCGTGCGTCTCGACGGGCAGAACGAGAGCCCCAAGCGCTACCGCACCTGCGAAATTCATGTGCTGCGCAACGGCAAGGGCTCGCGCGACGGCATCGAGCTCCCCGCGACGCTCCCCGAGCGCTATCAGGAGCCGCCGGAGGATGAGCCGCAGCTGACGCTGAACTTCTTCTCGTTTGCCAAGCCCATCGTGCCGCCCGAACAGTGGACGGCCCCCGTCGCAAAAGCGGACGCCCCCGCCGCTGACGAGGAGGAGACGGAAAAGCGCCGTTCCCGCCGCGGCGGCCGCGGGCATCGCGGCGGCAGAGGCCGCGGCAAGGGCAGCGGTGAAGGCAGCGAGAAGTCCGCCGCGCCGAAGAGTGAAAACACGCCCCAAAAGGGTGGCGACAAGCCCGCCGAAAAGCGAAGCCAACGCC
>ENA-OVGR01000692-OVGR01000692.1-human-gut-metagenome-genome-assembly--contig:-NODE-692-length-36217-cov-4.248410_pt1 | contig 36217 bp, 29 predicted proteins | sample MGYA00237775_ERZ505429 | MGnify/ENA primary metagenome ERZ505429 (study PRJEB26158, sample SAMN06016345) | human gut metagenome | biome: human gut; feature: ankylosing spondylitis patient; material...
TCAGATTAGTTGTTAACCAGCTTATCTTCTTCGTTGTTCCAGCTATACAGTTTACGAATTTCTTCGCCGACTTTCTCTGATGGATGCTCAGAAGCAAGCTTTCTCATAGCTTTGAAGTGTACCTGGCGTCCTGCCGGTGACATATCAAGTAAGAATTCTTTTGCAAAAGTACCATCCTGAATATCTGTTAAAATCTGTTTCATTGCTTTCTTTGTCTCAGCTGTAACAATCTTAGGTCCTGTGATATAATCACCATACTCAGCAGTGTTAGAGATAGAATATCTCATTCCAGCGAATCCTGACTGGTAGATTAAGTCAACAATCAGTTTCATCTCATGGATACACTCGAAGTATGCATTTCTCGGGTCATAACCAGCTTCGCAAAGTGTTTCGAAACCAGCCTGCATAAGTGCACAAACACCGCCACAAAGAACTGCCTGCTCACCGAAAAGGTCTGTCTCTGTCTCTGTACGGAAGGTTGTCTCAAGAAGTCCTGCTCTTGCTCCACCAATTCCAAGACCATATGCTAATGCCAGGTCAAGTGCTTTACCGGTTGCATCCTGCTCTACTGCTACCAGACAAGGAGTTCCTTTTCCAGCCTGATACTCAGAACGTACAGTATGTCCTGGTGCCTTAGGAGCGATCATTGTTACGTCAACATCCTTTGGTGGTTTGATACATCCGAAATGAATGTTAAATCCGTGAGCGAACATTAACATGTTTCCTGGCTCAAGGTTTGGCTCGATATCGTTCTTATACATATCAGCCTGTAACTCGTCATTGATAAGAATCATAATAATATCAGCCTGTTTTGCAGCTTCTGCTGCTGTATATACTTTGAATCCCTGTTTTTCTGCTTTTGCCCAGGATTTGCTACCATTGTAAAGTCCAATAATGACATCACAGCCTGATTCCTTTAAGTTTAATGCATGTGCATGTCCCTGGCTACCGTAACCAATGATGGCGATTTTCTTACCATCCAGTAAGGAAAGGTTACAATCTTCCTGATAATAAATTTTTGCTGCCATTTTTTCAGCCTCCTGTTTTAATGATTAATCTAAATATGTAACATCGGCAGACCCTCTGGTCAAACCTGTGATACCGGTTCTAGCGAGCTCTAATATCTCATAGCCCTGTAACAGATCCATAAATGCATCTAATTTATCCTGATGCCCTGTCAGTTCAATTACCATGGAATCGTTGGTGACATCAACCACCTTGCCATGGAAAATATTGGTAACGCTTAAGATTGCCTGACGCTCTGTATCCTTCGCTTTAATCTTAACCAGAATCAGTTCTCTGGTCACTGATGTACCCGGTTCTAATTTTTTAATATCCCGTACATCTTCAAGCTTTGCAAGCTGCTTTTCAATCTGCTCTAAAATCTGCTCGTCACCACTTGCTACTATAGTTATTCTGGTATATCTTGGATCTGCAGTTACACCAGATGAAAAACTATCAATGTTATATCCTCTCCGGCTGAAAAGTCCTGAGATATGACTTAATACGCCTGAGGTATTCTCTACTAAAATAGATAATGCCTGTTTTCTCATGTGAAAACCATCCTTTTTCTTTCATTCACATTACAGTTATTCTAGCATATCAGTTCTGTTTGTCAATACTAAAATGGCTTAAAGTAATAATATTTTTTTATACAATAACCTATGGTTATATCGTTAATAACAATAACATAAAACTACAAGAAACACATTTTGCAATCTGGCGGGCTGCCTGCATAAATTACGGCTGTGAATCCCTGTATTTCCGGATAATATCAATTGTCTTCTGATAATCCATTTTGACTTTCCTAAATTGCTGCAGCATCTCTTCTCCGTATATTTTATAGCGGAGCTGTTCGCACAGAATTATGCTTGATTTGCTCAGCCGTCCCAACCCGAGCGTCATGGTCTCTCCCTTTAAGGTATGTACCAGATCAAAGGCTTTCTCATAATCCCTTTCCTGTAAAGCTTCATCAATCCGCTGTACTTCATCGCTTTCTAAGAATTTTATCAAAAAACGGTGTACCAGCTCTTCCTTCCGGAGTCTGCGCATGACCTCTGCATAATCTCCCTCCAGTTCCTTGTAGCATTGCTCTAAATCCATACTCATATTCCCTTTCTGTTGATTTTCTCATAGCATTATAGTACACCACCGTTTTTTCTTTTTCAAGCAATTCTTCCTTATTGTCTGGTGTTTCCATCCGGCTGCACCGGCAGTTCATTCTGTTGCTTTACACTTTGTTGTCCTTCCGAGAGCATAATAAGCGTCCAGGTTATTTCTTTTCTTGCATATTCCAATGTCTCTTCTCCATCATATACCGTATCAACCTGGTACTTATGAAATACAAGAATATCTGTAACAGCTTCTGCCATGCTTTCTTCGTCTTCTGCATAGAGTAACTTCATAAAAACATCCTCCTTGTTGCATAACCTGCCAGGCATACCATAACTAGCTTCTTACAAGCATTTTGGAACTATAGAAAACACATTTTGCAGGAAAGCAATTTCCTGTAAAACAAAAAAGCCAGGATAAAATCCTGACTATATTTTCGGGGAGTACCTCCCGAACTCCGAAGAGCCCGAGAGGCATGAGTTATGAAAAATTATATTAGCTTAATAGCTAGTACTTTTATACTATATCTTATAAAAATATGTTTGTCAAGTGTTTCCCTACAATTTTTCTTAGGGACTTACTTGGGTATATTTCCATTTGAATTTCTACAGTTTTTGATATATTTTTTCTACGTCATAATCCGGCGCCATAGTTGCTGCAATTTCATATATCTTCCTGATATTTTCCGGCTCTTCTTCCAGCATATCAGATGTTTCTTCTACGGAGTTGCCTTTTTGCAGTTTCTTGATTACCTGACGAATTAGTTGCAGTTTTTCGCCCTGCTCCAATTTATTTTCCAGTTCTTTTTCAATTTCATCTTTCATTAATTCACGCAATGCTTCACACATCTCATTTTGCCTCCTTAACAGACTATATACCTGCTTATTTGCATTTACACTTACTTGAAGTACCGAATCAATATTGCTCCGTTCATTCTTACTTTCCAAATAATGTATCTGTTCCAAAAATAGTTCTGCATCCTGCATCTCTACCTGTGTAGTCAATACCCGCAGGCTGCAATGAGCTTTTCTTTCCAACTGACTTGTTACTACAACTTGTACTGGGAACGGAACTTTTCCTCTTACATAATAAATTCCAGGATACATTTTTTTCAGGATATATCCTTCTTTTTTCAGTTCCAGAAAAAGTGCCTTCGGATAAGCATTCCGAAAAAAGGATACGGTCACCTCAGATGCTGGAATTTTATTGACTGCTATCCCCTGCGCCTTATATAAGCTGGCGTATCCAATTACCTTAAAGAAGGAATCTATCGTCAATTCATCTCCCGGTCCCTTATACTCTAAAATATTGTGTCCCCTCATAATATGACCAATTTCATTTTGTAACGTCCGCTTCCAATCCATCTTTTTAATAATCACAAGATCAATCTGAAGTGGTTTCTTACTCAAATTATACTCCGGAATTAATTCCAGTACATCCAGATCTTGTCGCAGTTCCAGTTCTGTTGCTGCACAAAACGCCGGATGCCATTGTAATTTTTCTGTTTTTCCTGACATTTCTTCTCCTTTCTTTTGTCTTGGAGAGTATACTTTTGCAATGTCACTTAACCGCAACAACCTTTGTCTGAAAGAATTCTCTCCGCTTCATTTAATGTGAAATAAAAGCTTTGAAAATTCCTGTTATCATATCAGGTTATGTGGTGAACCCGGCGAAATGATAGAATACCGGTATACTTCTGACAGGCTATGTGCCATTGAAATGTATATAGAAATATCAAGCTTTGATTACATTATAACATGATGAAATGAAAATGTCAGTAAAAAAAGAAAGCATCTGCCCTCCCTTAATCGGATAAGCAGATGTTTTCCATCTTAGTTTCTTTCAACTTCTATTTTTGTATCTGTTACATGCATCTTGCTCCGCACTTTGTGCAGAATTTTGCACCCGGCATAATTTCATTTCCACACTGCGGACAGAACATCTTCTGTTCTGCTTCCACTTTGGTTCCGCATTTCGAGCAGAATTTGGATCCAGGTGCAATTTCTGCTCCACAATTCATGCAGTGAAGTCCAGCTGCTGATTCTTCATAGGTATCGTCATATGCTTCCTCTTCTGTTTCGTCTTCATCCATATCCAGCATCAGTTCACTTGTAACATGAACCGCATCCAGCTCTTTTTTCATTCTCTTAAGCAGACCAAGTGAGCCTTTAATCAACTGACTCTTTCCCATTGCCAGTTCATTCACCTGAGCGTTTGCTTCTGCCATATTTACATCCAGATAATTGAGCATAACCTTTAAGGTATCTGCACCGGATGCACCCGCATCCATAATCAATAAAGCTGCACCTACTGATTCATCAGTATCAAATACAATAAATGCATCTCCACCAAAAAGTTCTATTTTTTTCTTTGCAAGAAGAAGATCCTCACAGATACCATCCAGAATAACCGGTGCATCCTCTGATATATCCTTATAATTATCATATGTTATTTCTTTAGTCATAAGTTTGGTTTTATATCCCATATTGCATGCTACACAAAAATCGTATTTATCCATTCTTCCTGTTGATAGAACAATCAGAGAAGCCTCTGCCTCTATATCCCATGTCACTTCCAGTTCTGTATCTGCACCAAGTTCATCTAATACTTCTTTTAATGTCTCTGCTCTTTCTTTTGTAGTAGAAACAAAAAATCCATTATCATCTGAAACACCTGTCAGAAGCTTTAATTCCAGGTCTCTTCGGTCAAAGCCCAGAATATTATGATAACATTCTATTACCGCATCTTTCTGTTCGCCAATTGAGTAAATAACTATATTAGCCAATGCCGGTGCATCCTCTTCATCCTGCCAGTTTTTCTGGATATAAGTGCTCGCTCCGGCATTATCCAGTGCCTGTTGCATTTCATAAAGACTCTCCGTCTCTGGAAGTGTAATTATAGTAGACTGTCCTTCTAATATATTATCATTCAGCACAGTAGCAATTCCCGTAGGGTCTTCCGGGAAGTAATTCTGCGCAATTGCAATTACCTGTGCCGGATTTGGTCCTACCTCGGTGATTACCAGCTTATTCTCTGCTACCTGTTGTGCTCCTCTGTTTCCAAATAATGATTTCATTAATCCCATTTACTTTTTCTCCTTTTCTAGTAATATTGACCAGCTGCTATCAACAGTGGAATTATCTCTTCTACATTTATCTTCTGTAACTGTTCTAAGTTACTTCCAATACGATTGATATTCTGTATATTATTCTGACACACGTTAAGTTCCGCCTGCAGATTATTCCGTCTTTCAAGCATCACCTGCATTTGTCCATTTATTTTATCGATGTTCTGTTGTGCCGAATCTTTCTGTGGATTTGCTGTAATAATTCCAAATACCAAGAAATAAAACATGATAATCAGAAAAACAACGCCCACCGAAATTGCCACACGAAGAATAGTCCGCACACACCCCAACAGAATTCTGCCAATTCCAGCAAAAAAGCCATAACTCATTGCATTTGAGAAAAGATATCTCACATCTGCAATCCAGCGGAACAGAAAAATTACACTGACAATTCCTATGATGGCACAAACAACAGCTACAATAATTGAAACAGCCTTACCTATTGCTGAAGTATGTTCCCAACGTGCCGAAAATTCTTCTTTCTTCTCTGATAATGAATTCTCCTGAATTTTAGTCATTTCATCCAGCTGCTTAATATTATTGCTAAGCTCTGCCTGCTTCGCATTTTCCGCATTCAGTGCATTGCCAAGCTGTCCTAATGCACTCTGTTTTCCATCTGACAAAACTTTTTCCATCTCAGCTTTTATATCCGGAGTAATATCTTCACACAGATTTAATTTCTGGATATATTCGCCCACTGCGTTCCATTCCGGCCGGTCTTTCTGTATTTCGCACAGCGCAAGTCCGTAATATCCCTTGTAACTCCAGATAAAATCATTTTTGATTTTATTGAAAGCCTGCTGGGCAGCTGATATATTGCCCTGTTTCAATAAAGTCATGGCATTCTTATATCTGTTATCCAGACCATCTCTTCCACTTCCTCCGGCAACAGCAGCAGTCAGATTGATATTTTCAATTGTTTTCTTCAAATCCTGATGAATATTTTCAATATGTTCATCTGTTTTCTGAAACTCTTTTGATAAATTATGTACCAGGAAAAGATTATCACATGCCATGCATTCATACTTTTCATCTGTAATTTTTCTTACTGCACCACTGCCACAACTGGGACATTTTATTTCTTCCATTTTCTAGCCCTGCTCCTTTGTATTTTTTATTTTTCTGATTTCAAGCTGCTTCATGATTGCTCCGCAGATTTCCGCAAAAGCGGCTTCATCTGTTGTTGAAGAAAGCTGCAATATCAACTGTCTGATTGCCTCATTTTCTGTTGCCACTGCCGGTGAACTGACCGGATCACTGTATCGCATCTTTTCCAGCACTTTGTCAATTTCTTTGCGGTTGACCTCATCTGTAATCTGCACTCTGCAAATTTCAAGCTGCTGAATAAGTCCTTTAAACACTTCGATGGAACTCTGTTCCTGTGTCTGAACCTTTGTAATATATTTATTACTTGCTGCCATAGCAATCTCAATGATAATGAAAACTGCTAAAATCGCACTCTGTAACAAATAGGAATACACCTGATAATCCTTCGGAATTTTCAGGCAGACCTTAAAGAAAACAAAAATCTGAATTACAAGATAGACTCCGCTCAGATATACAAGCGGCATCTTTAATGCTGCCTTTTGTTTTTCCTGTTTATGAAATACCAGAAATGCAAAAATTGGCTGCATCAATATTGCAATCAGGCAAAATATGTACTTGAACATTATTTCTCCCTCCTCGTTCCGCATTTCGTACAGAAATTAGCTTCCGGCGGCATTTCATTTCCACAGTTTGCGCAGAAAATCTTCTGTGGAATCACCACTTTTTCACCACACTGGAAACAGAATTTAGCATCCTTCGACAGACTCGTTCCACACTTGACACAGGTAATATTTCCACCTTGCGCCTGCGGCTGCACTGCTGGCTGCGACTGTGTTGCTGCAATATCTGGCTGCATTGCTGCTGTCCCTGTCTGCGCTGCTGTTACCGGCTGTGCCTGAACTGCTGCATCCATATTGTTTTTCATCATGTCACCCATGGAAAACGCCAGTGGAATCTGTGCCATCATATTCGCCGGATTCACTGCAAAGCCTTCATTCTGTGCAAATGTTCTGCTTACATCAAACTGCTGCTCCTGTTGCCAGGTATATCCCTGCAGTTCTCTCGCTTTGGCAAGTCCTTCTGCTTCAATTACGGTAGCATCACGATTTCCCATTGCTTCAAACCGCTTCTGTGCCATGCTGTTATCTAATTTTTTAAGCTCTTCCAAATCGCCCGGCTTAATGGTAACTGCAGACACAAAGAAATTTAAAATCCGGATACCATAGCTTTCAAGGTCGCTTTCCACCTGACCGGCAACGTTCTCGGAAATTTCATTCAAATGCTGGTTGAAAACATTGTAGCTATATTTGCTGAGTTCTACTGCAATGCAATTTTTTACTCTTGTAACTAAAAGGTCTTTAAAAAATTTCTGAATATCTTTGGTGGTCATTGCTTTTTCGGTACCAACCAGATTAATCAGAAGCTTTCTTCCATCCTCTATTTTCAGTCCGAAAGAACCACTGGCACCGGCACTGTAACTATAGCCGTAATTCGGGTCACGAACTGTCACCTGACTTGGTGTTCCCCATGCGATATCCATCATGGTCGCAAGGTTAATAAAATAAACCTCCACATGGAACGGGCTTACTCCGCCCGAAACCAGATTTCTTATTTTGGAAATAAGTGGAATGTTTTTCGTTTCTAAGGTATAACGACCTGCTTTAAAAGAATCCAGTGCCTGTCCGTCACTGAAAAATACTGCCTCCTGCGACTCATGCACAATCAATTGTGACAGCGTATTAAAGTCTTCTGCGGGATGCTTATAAATAAGAGTTGAATTATCCCCTTCATATTTGATCACTTCCTGAATAGCCATCAAACTTTCTCCTTCCGTAAATTTATATAAACTCCTTTCTCGATTATACTACAAAACTTCCATTTTGGACACTTTTTTCTTCCATTTTGGATATTATTTTCTCAACGAGGTGATACATATGTCAGAAAGAATTAATCAACACCTGCATCCACTGGTAGGTTCTAACATCCGAAGACTGCGGAAAGAACAGGGTTTGAAAGCCACCGAAGTCATTGCGAAGCTCCAATGTGATGGCATCAATGTAACTACCGGCATATTCAGCAAGGTGGAAAATGGTTATAATAACCCAACGGTAGATATGCTGATTGGATTGACCAAGATTTTTAATTGTGATTTTAATGAATTCTTTAAACAATAACAGGCAGCTAAACGGTGAATGGTTTAGTTGCCTGTTGTTGTTTTGTCATATAAAAGGGGAGCTACCAATATTATTTTTTGAAATATGTTATTTTCTACAATGTTGTCCTGTCGTTGACTTTGCCTGATTCTGACATTATCACACTACACATACCATCAAGTGTCTAACACGTTTTTATTATATCATCACCATCTTTTTTTACAATACTAACGCTTATGAAATATACTAATAAAACAAGGTCAATCTTTCCACACCATGATGATTCCAAGACTGACCTTAATGTCACTAATTCATATTCTGTTGCAATTCTTTTATGTTGTCCAAATCAGACAAATCCATTCCTTCATATCTCTCAACAAAATCTATCAATGTTGATTTACGAACCTTTAGACTACCTAACCGAAGTGCAGGTAATAGTTTTCTGTTAATCAGCTCATATACCAGATGCACATTCACCCCTAATACCGCTGCTGTCTCACGCACATTGTACAAAAGCTTTTCGTCTTTTAAATCCTTTTTATCCATTTTACACCAACCTTCCTAAATGTGTTCCTAAAATCGTATTTGCATCAGTTTTGTAAAAATTAATAAATCTAAAAAGCATCTGAATACTCATTCCCTTTGAGCCTTCCTCAATTCGTGCATAATGACATAAACTCATATCCATTTCCTCAGCCGCCTTCATCTGTGTCATTTTTCTTTTTTCACGTAAATCTCTTATATTATTTCCAATCACATATGGATCAAATTTAGTTCTGCTCACTTCTGCCACCTCCATCAATTAACATCCATACTCCTCTGCATGTGATATTTTTCTCTTACTCATAATAAATTATCTCCTTTACGATTTCGTATTGGAGAGCTCCGGCGCCTTCACTCTCGTGACGTGCTCTCTCAAGCACATGTTTATTGTATATTGTCATGGATGAATTGCCGACCGTGTTTACGCGACAATTTTGTCGTGTTAACACGACATTTGCATCTGCTTCTAATATACTTAAATATTTTTTACAGATAGGACTTCCGTTCGAAGCCAAAAAAAGAATCCATGCCTTTCCCGCATGAATTCATTTTATCGTTCCTTACGCATCCTTATATTCTATTTTTAATGGTGTATGTGTCTCAAATATCTTTGCAAAATCAATTTCCGGATTAAACATTGTATAATGGTGTTCTTTAAACTGTAATACATAATTTATCAACCTCAGCTTCATACACCGATTCAGTCTGAGTATCAAACAGCACCCATTCCACCAAATCGAAGCTGTCCGGATTATCTTGCAAGAACCTGTTTACTGTATGTACTGCAATCTTTGCTGCCAACTCAACCGGAAAACCATATGCTCCCGTTGATATGGAAGGAAATGCAATAGACCTTATTCCATTATCCATTGCCAACTTCATAGAATTAAAATAGCAGTTAGCAAGAAGTTCCTCTTCTCTATTTCTTCCACCATTCCATATCGGTCCGACAGTATGTATAACATCATCACATGGCAGATTATATGCCTTAGTGATTTTAGCCTCTCCCGTATCACATCCATGAAGTGTCCTGCACTCCACCAGAAGTTCCGGTCCTGCGACTCTGTGAATAGCACCATCTACTCCGCTTCCTCCAAGAAGAGAGCTGTTTGCTGCATTCACGATTGCCTGCACATCTGTTATTTTCGTAATATCACCTTTTATCGTCTTGATCAAGTACATTTTCTTCTCCTTTATCTTCAACAATTAATGCTAAATAATATGCAAATGGAATCAATATTTTCGGCTGTACAGAACTCTCATCATACACAATTATCTTCTTTTGAATAGCATTTAAATCTGTGAAATACGCTAAATACAGACTGAACAATTCCCAATATGTTTGATCCCAAATCAAAGCCTTTTCTTCACTCGCTTTTATAATACGTGGAAAAACATAATTTGTAGAAATCATTTTTTATTTGTGCTTTTTATTTCCGCTACCAGTTCTTCATACTTACGTTCGTCAATAATATATTTCCGTTTAATCAGTATATAAGCAGCTCCTATAGAAATTACCGGAACAGCTACAATTCCAAGACGCAATATAAATCTTTGTCCGGCATCTGCTGTCTGAATAAATTTATCTGCCTGTACAATTACATTTTCCGAAGTAAGTTCTCCTGTACCAGCTTTTATTTCTAATCCGGATATTTTCTGACTGATTGCATAAATATTGCTTATAATCAGTATTAACGCAACAACCGCCTGATCAACTGCACTTGCCAGCTTTGTTGCAAAAGATCTTACTGCTGAGATAATACTGTCATGTCGTTCATGAAACCGGACTTCATCATACTCTATGGTATTATTTAACATGACAATCATCGTCATATTGAATGCTCCCTGCGAAAAGAAGATTAGAAAACCGATGATATTCAGTAAAACAACACTTTTTGGTACAATGTAGCCTACACTCATAAAAAGCATATACCCAATGACTGTAATGCTGGTAGCTGCAGTTATAATCTGATTTCGTGTGAATTTTGAGGAAAGCCACGCAAAAGATGCCTCTGATATCAGCGTTCCTAATCCATACATAATTGTAAACCAAAATACAAGACTGCCACCTACAGAATATCCAAATTCAAAATAAAAGAAATTCATTCCAATCATAATCAGAAGACCATTTCCGATTTGGAATAATAAACATGCAATTCCAATCACTATCAACTGATCATTTCTCAGGAATATATGAAACATATCTTTTAATGACAATGTTCTCTTCTTTTCCGGTCGTTTTCTCTCTTTTACTCCAAACACTGTAAGTAGCTGGAAACCAATAAAACAAAAAGCAATCACAATCGCAGCCGTCCGATATGCCATAATCGCATTTCCAGCTACCATATCAGGGAGCAGACCTGCAACAGAAAACTGTCCGATACAGATAAAAATTCCCTGTACGGTTACCAGCCAGTTCCGTTCTCCAGGATCTGATGTAAGACTCGGCAGCATTCCCCAATAGGCAATATCATTCATTGTGTAAGTCATTCCCCATAAAAGATATCCCACTCCAAAAAATGCAACAAATCCCCATCCTTCCGGCCTTACTGTAAACAAGCAGATAATTATCAGGCTGTTTAAAATTACTCCTATAAAAATCCAAGGTTTAAATTTTCCGGCTTTCAAATGCGAATTTTCAATAATAATTCCCATCATTGGATCATTAATGGCATCCCACAGCAGACACACTACCATAATTGCTGATATTACTGCATATTGGGCAACTGTCAGTTTCATCGTATATTGAATATATGTAAGAAGAAACATAGAGACAAGTGCATACGCCATATCTCTTCCGGTTGCTCCTATACAATAGCTCCATTTTGTGCGTTTATCCAATTTATTGTTTTCCATATACGACTTCCCCCTCTCTCTATTTCTTCAGCAGTCTTTTTAAAGCCTGCAGATATTTTTTATTTGCATTGTAAACTAACATATCGATTAACTTCGGAGTTGCAATTCCACCACTGGTTGCAATCAGTCCTTCCAGATTTCCCTCTTCGACTCCCATTTTTACCATTTTAAATGCCGGGTCCCGCTCTGATTTTCCCCGAAGTATAATCTTAAGTCCGACATGTACGACTCCACGAACAAATTTTCCAAACATTGAGACATTTACCACATCCTGATAGGAATCGTAAACCGTATACTCTCCACGCTTTTTTTCTTTGTCATGTTTCGGTTCACCGCCTAATAGCTGATAAAATTGTTCTGCACTGATTTCCATTCCATGTGGCTGCTCTCTAAAATAATCCGGAAACAGTTCTCTTTCATTTCTAAAATAACTATTTCCTACTACTTCTATATTCGCCTTTAATTGCAAATCATGTACCGATGCTCCGATACAGATCTGATATTTGCCGCTTAACATAGAAAAGGCTTTTTTCTCTACATCATAGACGGAAAAACTTCTTTCATCCAGCTCTAGCATAACTTCTTTTTCTTCTCCCGGATGCAGATATATTTTTTGAAATCCCTTTAGTTCTATATGGCTTCTGATAACATCTGATTCAATCGGGCAGATATATAACTGTGCTATTTCTGCTCCACTCACTTTTCCGATATTTTTAATTTTAAAACGAATTTGTATCTTTCCACCACTATATACTTCCGGTACATTCAATTCCGAATAGGAAAAAGAAGTATAGGAAAGTCCATAACCAAACGGATATTTTACCGGAACATGGAATGTCTCATAGTAACGATAACCTACAAAAATGCTTTCCCTGTATTCTACATCATCATTCGGAGGTGCAAAATATCTCCATGCCGGAGTATCTTTTTCTGAAAACGGAATTGTCTCTGCCAATTTACCGGATGGATTCACCTCTCCACTGATTAAGTCAGCAACAGATTCCCCTACAGCCTGTCCTCCGAGGTACATGTGAAGAATTGCTCCTACATTCTTTTCAAAACTAAAATCCATAGGCGCACCACCGAAACTAATTGCTGCAATATGATCTTTTCCGACAGTTTCTGCAATTTCAGCCAACAGCTCTTCCTGATTTTGAGGGATTTTAAGATTTTTCCTGTCGTATCCTTCTCCTTCATAAGATTCTGTAAGACCGATAAAATATAGAATCACACAATCTTTTTTTCTATATTCCTGTTTCAGTTTTTCTATCGTATCCTGTAGTTGCTTTTCTCCTAATTCTTCCTTTTCATTCTGATATCCCTGTATATAAGTTACCTGATATCCTTTTTCACGTATTGCTTCAATCGCATTTGTCATCTTCGTCGGCTGGATATGACTGCTCCCACCTCCCTGAAATCGCATCTGCCTGGCAAGCTCTCCAATAATGATTACCTTCTTCTCTTTTCCAATTGGCAAAACACTATTATTTTTCAAAAGTACTGCACTTTCATTTTCCAGTTTACGTGCCACCTGATTCTGTTCTTCCATATCTACCTCATAATTTTCTTCTATATTTTTATGAAGTGATACAAAATTCTGCAGAACATTCTTAGTCCAGTTATCCAGTTCCTGATCCGTAATCCGGCCATCCTTATACGCTTCTTTTAACACATCTGTGTGGAAGCCTTTCGGATCTGGCATTTCCAGTGTCAGACCATTTTTCATACAGCTTACAATATCATTTGCTGCTCCCCAATCCGACACCACACCACCTTGATATTTCCATTCTTTTCTCAGAACATCTGTCAGTAAGTATTTATTTCTTGCTCCAAATTCGCCATTAATCCTGTTGTATGAAGCCATTACAGAAGTCGGTTTTGCTTTTTTCACAACTTCTTCAAAAGCCGACAGATATATTTCCCTAAGAGTTCTTTCATCAATCTGGCTATTGGATGTCATTCGTCTTGTTTCCTGTGAATTAACAGCATAATGCTTTAAACTCGTACCTATTCCAAGTCTCTGTACACCTTCGATATATCCCATTGCCAGCTTTCCTGTCAAATACGGATCTTCACTGAAATATTCAAAATTTCTTCCGCATAAAGGAGAACGCTTGATATTGATTCCGCAGCCTAGCACAATGGATATCTGCTCTTTTTTTGCTTCTTTCGCAATCGCTTCACCCATCTTTTTAACAATAGCAGGATTCCAACTGCAGGCTATTGCACTTGCAGTTGGAAAACAGGTTGCTGGCTTACTGGTTTCAATATCCCCAACCTTTTCCTGCTCCAGTTTTCGAATCCCATGTGGTCCGTCTGTCATCATAATAGAGGGGATTTTCCCATTACAGTCATAAGTATGCCAGTCACCAACACCGCCTAAAAGCCGGATTTTTTCATCTATTGTTAACTGTTCGCATATTTTATCAATGTTCATGGCTTATCCCCTCTTTCAAAGTCCATATCTAATGCCAATATTCTGTCGAAGTTGTTATCCATTGTGATTCATCTCTGCTTGGATATGTATCTGAGTACTTTTCTGCACGTTCTATCATTCTGATATACGCTTCAGCAGAATTAAATGTTGCATTAATATCCACAATATTGCTATTGGTTGACATCTTTTTCCAGAAATCTGGTACTAAACCATAATGTGCAACACCACGATCACCGTTAACATCAAATGTGACATTTCCTGTAGTTTGTTTATTAACCTTTGCTGTTACTCCATCCGCATAAATTCCCGGATATAAATCTGTAAAAGTGTCATAATCAACTGTATCGAAACTTTCTTGTACTTTATCAAAGTTCGGTAACATGCATGCACCATTAACATCGCTTCCATACGGTATTCCAAGAATCATGTCATCTGACTCATCATCGTTCATGTTATACCATGTAGTCGGCACTTCGTATGGTCCGTCATATTTAAAGTAATTTTGATTATCTAATATTCCTGTAGTCGGTGTTTCTGAATTATTACTCAGTTCTATCATATATTCCAGATAATCCGTTGCACATCTCTGATGTCCTGTTGTTGTTTCCCACATCATAGGTGATATAATTCCACCAAGCTGATATATTTTTATCATACGTGGAATATCCAATTGTTCCCATGCCTCATCTTCTGGATTAAACATATCCAAAATTCTTGTATGAGAACATATAATTCCCGGATATTTTTCTTCCCATAAGATATCCAAGGTATCATTTAAGGACTTGTCACTCATGTGATCAAGTTCTATAATCATGTGTCTGTTTATCATCTGATGAATCATCCATTTTCCAGTCTCTGTAAGTCCCTCAACATTGGCATGTCCCTGTGCATCTTCTGGAAGATCTGCTTTCGGCTGTTTGTAGAATACTCTTGGATTGGTGCTTACCTCTGGTTGATAAAAATCTGATGTTTTCAGGTAATTCATAATACTGAATATTTCCCCCTGATATAACTGACATCCACCGAAACCGTTATTCAATGCATGTATCATATAAAAACTTCTTATTCCCAGATCATATACTTCATCCAATTGCTTTTCTATATTTTCCAGACCTGTGTTCATTTCTTCTTCTGTGATTTCTCCAGCATTATATTTTCCAACAAAATCCGTATCTGCACCAAAAATTGTGTCTACTTCAATTCCTAAGAATACAGCCATTTTGCCCTGACTGATCACATCTCTTGCCTGTTCGGATGATGTTACAATTCTAAACCATCCTTCATTCGGTCCACCACACTGTGCATCTATATAATCCTGCATTTTATATACATACTCTATTTCCTGTCGGATTGCGTCCATATCATTTGTTACGCCATTTTTATAAGGCGGAAGTACATTGGTAACTTTTCCTAATATTTCATTATTTACGCACTGATGTACCAGCACTCTTTGCCCCGCCAGATAGGAACGCTCCAGCCATTTATAGTATGTCTGTTCGTGGTTTGTAGAATAACTTGTAGGCCAGTAACTAAAATTTGGATATCCCGATGTATTATGTGTCGTTGCACCATCTACTGCTTTTCCCCAAATATCATACGCTCCATTTACTCCATGCAGATCCGTACAATCATTGAGTGCATCTGCAATTCCCAGGGGACTAAATGCATCTCCATTAAATACAACTTCTCCTGATCCTTTGTTATGACACAAATGTGCATGAGTATCTGCTGTTCCGATAATGTTTTCACCACTTGACGGTCTCGCCATCACGTTCGATGTCGTTATTGGATTCCCATCCCCGTCATAAAAATCAATATTTATATCTGCTTCCGGAAACGGGTTATTTCCTTCTGTAAGTTCCAGTTCAAACCGGCATGTATCATCCACATTGTCTTTCCAAACCAGTGAAGTTCCCTTAATTCCAACATATTTCTTTTTAACATAAGAATAAAAAGAAAAGGAATTATCTTCATACTGCTCTACTTTAAATCGCGTCTTATCTGACAATGTCTTATTTCGGACAATTGCATTAAAAATGTTATATGTGAGATACTTGCTATCCTGATCAAAAAGAATATATTCTCCCAAGTCAGATGCTTTAAAGTAGAATGTCATTCCACTATCGGCTGTATCTGCCTGAGCTTCATATCCTGCTTTATTTCCAAGCAAGTATTTCCCATTACTGATAGACTTGATTTTAAAATAATGATTGGCCAGTGAATAAATACTTTGTTCCGAAGAACTTTCTGTCTCTGCTGTTGCTGCATAACAATTACTTGGATATGCAAAACCACCAACAGAAGTTCCAACTAACAGCATTGCCAGTAAAAAAATTACTTCTTTTCGTTTCATAGCATCTATCTCCTCTCTCTTAATCTCTTAATTGCATTTTATCTATTTCCGGCATATAATTATATTGATTTATCGTGTTTTATGTCAATTTATCGTGTTTTTGACAGGAGGAATTACCTATGTATAAAATGAAGTCAGACATCAATTTTTCACTCACACATGAAATGTTGGAAAATGCAGAAAATGAACGGATACATACATCTTATGCACAGGAAAAAGCAATTCTCGAATGTGTTTCAAACGGAGATATTCACGCATTGGAGAATACCTATTATTCACTCCCAACAACTGTTTACGGAAAGATGACCTCTTCCAATTCCAAATTAAAATTACTTTTTTATGCAAGTATTGCTAATACAACTTTAGTTACCAGATATGCCATCGAAGGAGGACTTAATGAGGAAACTGCTTTTTCCTTAAGTGATGTATATATACGAAAAATGGAACAATGTACCGATGTTGACGCTTTAATGAAATTAAATGAACAGATGGCTATTGAATTTACGCTTCGTGTTGCTGAAGCAAAAAAGACGCCAAAAAACTACTATTCACCAGCTATTTCTCGCGTCATTGATTATATCTATCATGGTAAAAATAAAACTTTAACCTTAAATCAACTGGCATCTTTAGTTAATTTAACACCTAAATATCTGTCTGCCCTGTTCCATAAAGAAACCGGACAGACGCTTACTGTTTTTATCCATAAAGTTCTTATTGAAAAGGCACAGAATTTACTGGCACATTCCGACTATAGTCTGGGTGAAATCAGTACTTACTTGAATTTTTCATCTCAAAGTTATTTTATTTCTATTTTTAAGAGATACACTGGTATAACTCCCGGACAATATCGTAAAATGCATCGCCAGATTAGTTGGTAAAATAGAAAATAAAATAAGAATATCGATGATTAAACGTTACTATCGCCAGAACTTTTCTCGTCTTGAAGATAAAAGAAAGCTACCAGTTTTTCCTCTGATAGCTTTCCATTCATTCTTATTCTGTTGGGAACATCGCTGCTTCCAGCTTATTCATCTCTGTATCCGAAAGACCATATTTTCCTGAATTATCTTTTTCCACGGATACTTTTACAGTAACAGTTTTTCCATAACTGTTCTTTTCAAGACTCTTCTGGACACTTTCTGTTAATACGGCTGCAAAGACTTCCGGATCATTTCCATCCAATCCCTGCTTTATTTTTTCATTGCTTACCTCTGTAGAGCTTTGTTGCAATGTCTGAAATACATTGGATGGTTCAACTTGTACACTTACTGTATAAACTCCATCCTCTTCTTTCACATCCTGTACTTTGTATTTTGCCAGTTTCTTTACTTCTGTCAGTTTTTCCGTATAATCAGCAATTCCTTTATCCGTAATGTTATCGGAATCATCAAATTGCTGTTGGATGCTCTCATTAAAATCCTCTTCGATTTCTTTCTTGGCATCTTTTTCTGAGATTTCTAACAGATTCGCATAGTCCTTATCTCTTGTTTGTATAAAGGCATTTATTCTTTGGATAAGTAATACTAATAAATCGACTCTTTGAAATCTATGACCTGCGAGGCTAAAAAATTTAACAAAGTATTTTTTCGCGTCAACAAACTAAAAAAATGTTGACGCGATGTTGACGCGGAGCTATTTAGATACCTCCTTTAATATGAGAATATAAAAAGAGACTTCCGTCTATATTTAAACGGAAGTCTCCAAAAAGCCTATAAAATCAAGCTTTCTATTTAGAATTTGCCCTCATCAGCAGCCTGCTGAACAGAAACGGCTACTGCTACTGTAGCACCAACCATTGGGTTATTACCCATTCCGATAAGTCCCATCATCTCAACGTGAGCCGGAACTGATGAAGATCCTGCGAACTGTGCATCTGAATGCATACGTCCCATTGTATCTGTCATACCGTATGAAGCTGGTCCTGCTGCCATGTTGTCTGGGTGAAGTGTACGTCCTGTACCACCGCCTGATGCTACTGAGAAGTACTTCTTGCCCTGCTCGATACACTCTTTCTTGTATGTACCTGCTACCGGATGCTGGAAACGAGTTGGGTTTGTAGAGTTTCCTGTGATAGAAACACCAACGTTCTCGTGATGCATGATTGCAACACCTTCCTGAACATCATCTGCACCGTAACACTTAACTGTTGCACGGAGTCCGTCTGAGTATGCATGCTCAGATACGATGTTGAGCTTAGCTGCCTTGTAGTCATACTGTGTCTCTACGAATGTGAATCCGTTGATACGTGAGATGATCTGTGCAGCGTCTTTTCCAAGTCCGTTAAGGATAACACGCAGTGGTTTCTGACGAACCTTGTTTGCCTTCTCAGCGATTCCGATAGCACCCTCAGCAGCTGCGAATGACTCGTGACCTGCTAAGAAACAGAAGCACTCTGTCTCCTCCTCGAGGAGCATCTTTCCAAGGTTACCATGTCCTAAACCTACCTTACGGTGATCAGCAACTGATCCAGGGATACAGAATGCCTGAAGTCCCTCTCCGATTGCTGCTGCAGCGTCTGCTGCTCTTCTACATCCTTTTTTGATTGCGATTGCTGCACCAACTGTGTATGCCCAGCAAGCGTTCTCGAAACAGATTGGCTGGATTTTCTTTACCTGATCGTAAACATCAAGTCCAGCGTCCTTTGTAATCTTTTCAGCTTCTTCGATTGAGCTGATACCATAGCTGTTAAGTACAGCATTGATCTGGTCTATTCTTCTTTCATATGATTCAAATAATGCCATTGTCGTTCTCCTTTCCTCTTATTCCTGTCTTGGATCGATGATCTTAACAGCACCCTGCTCTGGAGTTACACGACCGTATGATCCTGAAGCTTTCTCCCAAGCTGTGTTAGCGTCATCACCCTTTTTGATAAAATCTGTCATTTTTCCAAGAGAAACGAACTGGTATCCAATTACTTCATCGTTCTTGTCAAGAGCGATTCCTGTTACATAGCCTTCAGCCATCTCAAGGTAACGAACTCCCTTTGCCTTTGTTGCGTACATTGTACCAACCTGTGAGCGAAGTCCCTTTCCTAAATCCTCAAGTCCTGCTCCAACAGCAAGTCCATCATCAGAGAATGCAGACTGTGTACGACCGTAAACGATCTGTAAGAATAACTCTCTCATAGCTGTGTTAATTGCATCACAGACAAGGTCAGTGTTAAGAGCTTCCATAACTGTAAGTCCTGGTAAAATCTCTGCTGCCATAGCTGCTGAATGTGTCATACCTGAACATCCGATAGTCTCAACTAAAGCTTCCTGAATGATACCTTCCTTAACATTAAGAGTAAGCTTACATGCACCCTGCTGAGGAGCACACCAGCCTACACCATGTGTAAAACCTGAAATATCTTCAACCTTCTTATTCTGTACCCATTTACCTTCTGTTGGCACTGGAGCTGCTCCATGATGAACGCCCTGTGCTACTGGACACATATTCTCTACTTCCTGTGTGTAAATCATCTTATTACTCCTTTCGTAATTCATAGTGTTTACTATAAATGAAACGACGGCCAGAAGCCGTCGTCCAAGCCTTGACTATTTTCTCACAAACTTTTGCATTAGTCAATGTGAGACACAACATTTTTACATTAATAAAACAAAAATTTCACATAATTATCTCTTAGTTACTACTTCGCCCTGCTTCTTATATATAGAACCTGCCGGAATAAAGCCTCTTACGCTTGAAAGCGGATAAATATTACTCTCTCTTCCAACAATTGTTCCAGGATTAAGTACGCTGCCACAGCCAACCTCAACATTATCTCCAAGAAAAGCACCAATCTTTTTGATACCTGTATCAATATTGCAGTCAGGTCCTTTAATAGTAATAAGCTTCTTGTCAGACTTAACATTAGAAGTTATAGAGCCCGCTCCCATATGAGCCTTGAATCCAAGAATTGAATCTCCAACATAATTATAATGTGGAACCTGTACCTTATTAAAAAGAATTACATTCTTAAGCTCAGTTGAATTACCAACAACAGCGCCTTCACCTACAATAGCTTTTCCACGGATAAATGCACAGTGTCTTACCTCTGCATCTTTACCGATAATTGCAGGTCCTGCAATATAAGCTGATGGAAATACATTTGCAGTTCTGTGAACCCATATATTCTCTCCACGCTTCTCATATTCATCTTCTGGCAGTGAATTGCCAAGTTCTACAATAAAATCACCAATCTTTGCAAGTACTTCCCATGGATATGTACAGCCTTCAAACACTTTTGCCGCAATAGTTTCATTAAGGTCATACAGATTACTTATCTTTAATACATCGTTATTCATATCTAATATCCTCTTTATATCAATTATTCAACAGTAACAGATTTTGCAAGGTTTCTTGGCTTATCAACATCGTTACCCTTAAGAACTGCTGTATAGTAGGCAATAAGCTGTAATGGAACTGCCGCAACCATAGGCATAAGAAGCTGGTCTGCCTGTGGAAGCTTAATAACAATATCTGCCACTCCATCCTCAATATCAAGCTCTGGTTCTGCAATAAGCACTACAAATGCACCTCTTGACTTAACTTCCTTAATATTACTTATAGTCTTTTCCTCAAGATTCTTCTGTGTTGCTATTGCAATTACAGGCATCTGTTCTGTAATAAGCGAGATAGTTCCATGCTTAAGCTCTCCTGCTGCATATGATTCAGAATGAATATAAGATATCTCCTTTAACTTAAGAGAACCTTCCATACTGAGCGCATAATCAAGACCTCGTCCTATATATAGAAGACTGTCTGCATTAATAAGCTTGGATGCTGCAAACTGACACCTACTCTCAAGTGCAATGGCTTCTTCAATAACCTCAGGTATTTCTTCAAGCATCTTAGTGTATCTGCTGCATTCTGCCTCATCCATCTTACCATTAGCATAAGCTAATTCAAATGCAATTAAATACATAATTGATACCTGAACCATATATGCCTTCGTTGAAGCAACTGAAATCTCAGGACCCGCATGTGTATATACAACCATATCTGCTTCTCTTGCAATTGATGAACCCTTGACATTAACAATTGCCATAGTATCAGCACCTGCCTGTTTTGCAAGTTCAAGTGCAGCCTTAGTATCAGCAGTCTCACCTGACTGTGATATAACAATCATAAGGTCATCTTCACTAATAAGAGGATCTCTGTATCTGAATTCTGATGCAATATCAACAGTTACAGATACTCTTGCTATCTTTTCTATTATATATTTACCGACCATTCCGGCATGCATTGCAGTACCACAGGCAACAATATATATATTCTTATAATTCTTTAACTTATCAGGATTGAATCCTTCTGCACTGAAATCAGGCATATCGTCCATGATTCTTGGCATGATTGTTCTCTTTACAGAATCTGGCTGCTCATGAATTTCCTTAAGCATAAAGTGCGCATAACCGCCCTTTTCTGCAGCATCAACATCCCAGTCAGCAGTATTTAATTCCTTATGTATCTCATTACCATGAACATCGTATATCTTAACTGAATCCTTCTTAATAACTGCAATCTCATTCTGGTCAAGAAGGTAATAATCTCTTGTGTAGTGAATAATAGCCGGAACATCAGATGCTATGAAATTCTCATGTTCTCCAACGCCAACAATAAGAGGGCTGTCTTTTCTTACTGCAAATATCTCATCAGGGAAATCCCTGAACATAATTCCAAGTGCGTATGAACCCTTAATCTCTGACAGTACCTTTGCAATAGTCTTCATCGGGTCACCATCATAATAGTAATCAAGCAGCTTTGCAGCAACCTCAGTATCTGTTTCACTTGCAAAGCTATATCCCTCTCCGACAAGAAAATCCTTAAGCTTCTTATAGTTCTCAATTATACCGTTATGTACAATAGTAACTCTCTTATTGCCATGTGGATGTGAATTAATGTCTGATGGTTCTCCATGCGTAGCCCATCTTGTATGGCCAATTCCAACATGTCCTTGTGGTTTTCCTTCTTCATCCATCTTCTCAACAAGGTTGGCAAGTCTTCCCTTGCATTTCTTGACCTTTATATTACCATGATCAAATACCGCAATACCTGCTGAGTCATATCCTCTGTATTCAAGCTTAGATAATGCATCTACAAGTACATCTGCGCTTTCTCTGTCCCCTACATATCCTGCAATTCCGCACATATATTTAATTCCTTTCACTCATTTACTTATAATTCTTAGCGGTCTCGTTAAAAAGTCCTATAAGCCCCGCCTGATTCCTTAATGCCATAACAGCCCTTGTTCTTCTCGAAACAAAACCATCAAGCTTTTCCATATACTCATCTGCTGTAATATTCCCCTCTGCTACACCTGTAAGTCCTTTTTCCCAGCTTGCCGTAAGCTCCGGATTAAGCAGATGCCTGATAGAATTGTCTACAACATCATATATTATCTCGCCTAAAAATGTGGGCGTAATAATCTGTGTCTTAGAATTAATAGAAATATACTTAATAGTATTAAGTTTTTTAAGAATCTCTGCTCTTGTAGCACTTGTTCCTATTCCACTACCCTTAATCTGGGCACGCAGCTCCTCATCTTCAATAAGCTGTCCTGCATTCTCCATTGCAAGAATAATAGAACCTGAATTATATCTCTTAGGAGGTGATGTTTCACCTTCTTTGATATTAAACCCATTAAATGTGATTGTAGAACCTTTTCTGTATTTTTTCAATACCTCAAATAAAGCTGCATCACATTTATTATCTTCCTTATTATCGACGCTATCATCATCCTTTACTTTTGCATCATTTCTCGCCTTTGCAAATGAGTTCTTAGCTACGCTAAGATACCCTTCATCTACAAGCACTTTAAATGAAGCATACAGCTTTTCATTCTTTACATCACTGGTAATACTTACCTTCTGATAAATAGCCGGTGGATAGAATATACTTAAAAATCTTCTTACAATTATCTCATAGGTTCTCGCAGCTGTAACTGACAAGTTCTTTAAATTATTAAACCCCTGTCCTGTCGGAATAATCGCATAATGGTCTGTTATTGCTTTATCATTGCAGTATCGTGTCTTTTCAATTCCCTTCTGCATATTATTCTGTAATATATGCTCTGCTATCTCCTTCACAGGAGGAAAATTCCTAAGTCCGCCTATATTCTTATGTATTTCCTTACTTACCGCTGTTGATAACACTCTCGCATCAGTTCTTGGATAAGTAACCAGTTTCTTTTCATACAGCTCCTGAATAATATTAAGGGTCTCATCAGGGCTTATCTTAAACAGCTTGCTGCATTCGTTCTGAATCTCGGCAAGATTGTACAGAAGCGGTGGATTCTTGGTTTCTTTCTTTCTCTCAATAGAATCAACTACTCCCTGTGCCGGCAGTGGATCAGATAAGAACTTAACCAGTTCCTCAGCCTTTTCCCTATCCTTAAAACCATTATCCTTATATAAATATGGCGTACCGGCATACATACTCTTATCACTTACACGCCATTCTGCATCAAATGTTGAATTTTCAGCCTGTGCCTGTCCAATAACTCTGTAGAACGGAGTCTTTACAAAGCTTCTTATCTCCCGTTCTCTTCTTACTACCATTCCAAGAACACATGTCATAACCCTTCCGACAGATACAACTGCCCTGTCAAGGTGCAGGTAATTAGCAATATTGCGTCCATATTTCAATGTAAGAACTCTTGAGAAATTAATTCCCATAAGATAATCTTCCTTCGCACGAAGATACGCTGAATCACTCAGATTATCATATTCAGATATATCTTTAGCCGTATTAATTCCTTTAAGAATCTCTTCCTCGGTCTGCGAATCAATCCACACACGGCGCTCTTTCTTTCCCTTAACGCCTGCCTCCTGCCTCACAAGCCTGTATATATATTCTCCCTCTCGTCCTGAATCGGTACACACATATATATATTCAACATCATCCCTTGTAAGAATGTCTTTAACTATATTAAACTGTTTCGCAACTGCAGGTATAACCTCATACTTGAATTCCTTTGGTATGAATGGCAAGGTGTCAAAGCTCCATCTTTTCAGATTAGGATCATATGCATCCGGGTAGCTCATAGTTACCAGATGTCCTACACACCATGTCACAATATGGTCTCCACCCTCAAGATATCCGTCTTTTCTTGTGAAGTTCACATGCAGTGCCTTGGCAAACTCCTGCGCCACGCTTGGTTTTTCCGCGATATATACGGATTTTCCCATTATATCCCTCATTTCTGTGTCTATTACACAATTATTATTCTCCTGAAGCATCAAGAGTTCCCATATAAGCTGGTATATATTCTTTTATAAAATAATCTGCTTCCGGAATATTCATATCAACAATAGCCTGATATATTGTCTTTTCCGCATCAGCAAAATCCATATTACCAGACTTCTTTTCCTCAAGACATTTGATATAAGCTGACATCTTATCAGCCGCCTTTACATATTTCCAGAGTTCTTCTTCCTCTTCTGTCTCTGATAACACACCCTTATAATGTGCTCTTATATCAGATGACAGACCTGAGAGCATCTGCTCCTCTGCAACATGCTCTACTTCCTTATAAGCATTTCTTATAACCGGATTGTAATACTTTACAGGAGTCGGAAGATCACCCGTAATTATCTCTGTAACATCATGATACATTCCAAGAATTGCAAGCCTTTCAGCATTAATATTCCCACCATATATCTCATTGTTGATAATTCCCAATGCATGTGCTATGAATGCCACTTCAAGACTATGCTCGCACAGATTCTCATGGCGTGTATTCTGCATAAGTCCCCATCTGTTAATATATTTCATTCTCGACAGCATTGCATAAAAATAATTTTCCTTCAATGTAAATGTCCCCTCTTAACTCTTTAAGTCGTTTCATAATTTTATATCATAATAGGTTTTTAAGCAAGTAAAAAGAGATGCCATCTCTGACATCTCTTTTCTGGTATGTGTATTAGAATTTAATTATTCTGCATCCTTAGGAGTGATATAACCCTGTGCCTTAAGAAGTTCTGCAATAAGAACAGCTCCACCTGCTGCACCTCTTAATGTGTTGTGTGAAAGACCAACAAACTTATAATCAAACACACTGTCTTCTCTTAAACGGCCAAGTGAAACACCCATTCCGTTCTCATAATTTACATCAAGCTTAACCTGTGGACGGTCATCCTCTTCAAGATACTGGATGAACTGCTTTGGAGCACTTGGAAGATTAAGTTCCTGTGGAACTCCCTTGAAGCTTCTCCACTTTTCAATAATCTGTTCCTTAGTTGGCTTCTTCTCAAAGTTAACAAATACAGCTGCTGTATGTCCATCAAGAACCGGAACTCTGATACACTGACATGTGATAACCGGATCACTTGCAGGAACAATCTTTCCATCCTCAATCTTACCCCATAATCTTAAAGGCTCTTTCTCAGACTTTTCTTCCTCGCCACCAATATAAGGGATGATATTCTCAACCATCTCTGGCCACTGTTCAAATGTCTTACCAGCACCTGAGATTGCCTGATATGTTGTTGCAACAACAAGCTTTGGTCCGAATTCCTTTAATGCATTAAGAGCAGGTGTGTAGCTCTGGATTGAACAGTTAGGCTTAACACAGATAAATCCTCTCTTAGTACCAAGTCTTTCTCTCTGATATTTAATAACTTCAAGATGCTCTGGGTTGATTTCTGGAACAACCATAGGAACATCTGGTGTCCAACGATTAGCACTGTTATTAGAAACAACTGGAACTTCTGCCTTAGCATATCTTTCCTCTATAGCCTTAATCTGGTCCTTAGGCATATTAACTGCACAGAATACGAAATCTACCTTAGAAACAATTTCATCAAAATCCTTATCCATATCATATACAGTCATCTTCTTAACGAACTCTGGCATTGGTGTCTGCATCTTCCAGCGTCCTTCAACAGCATCTTCATAAAGCTTTCCTGCTGAACGTCCTGAAGCTGCTACTAAAACAACCTCAAACCAAGGATGATTCTCAAGTAATGTTATAAATCTCTGTCCTACCATACCTGTACCGCCAAGGATACCAACTCTTAACTTATCGCTCATTTTTAACTCCTTCAATATGTAAAATCTAAAAGACACTTCCCTCTGTTCTGTCTTTCTGTGACGGACATTTGTTTTTGTGTCTAAGAAAATATATCACAGCCTATAGGATAATGCAAGCCATTTTTAAATATTTTAAGATTTTTCTTAATAAAAATATATTTTTTAATGTAAAAATGAAAAAGCCCCGGCAGTTAACCGGAAGCTTTTTCTGGAAATATTAGGAGAAGTAAATTCTTATAAACTTATTTATCAAATGTCTTCTTTCTCTTTAATTCAACACATGCAATTCCTGCTGTTAATGTCATTGCAGCAATATACCATACCATATGGTATGAATCACCTGTCTTAACACCATTATTATCTGATACCGCTGGCTCTGTAGCTGGCTGCTCTGCTGGTGTCTCTGGTTTAACAGGCTGCTCTGGTGCTGGTTCTACTGGTGTTGGATTCTCTGGTTCGCCTGGTGTTGGATTCTCCGGTTCACCTGGTGTTGGATTTTCTGGTTCACCTGGTGTTGGATTCTCCGGTTCACCTGGTGTCGGATTTTCTGGTTCGCCTGCAGATGTAATCTCCTTACCATCAACAACAAGCTTAACATCTGAAAATGTCACATCAGCACTTCTTGCAACATACATTCCAACATATACATATTCTGAATCTACAGAAGTTAATTTAAAATCAAAACCACCTGTAATAGTTTCTTCATTACCAAATGTACATGCATAACCATCTGTATTACTTTCGATTTTAAGGTTATATGTCTCACCAGCCTTAATCTCATTAGCACATGTTCCTCCCTGTGTAAGAGCGCCACTCTTTCTTGCAAAACAGTTCCATACAGAACCTTTCTTAGTAAGCTTAAGTGGACCAGCTGCAACATAGTCACCTAAAGTATTATTATTATTCTGATCAACATACATATCATCTCTTGCCATAAGACCAAATGATACCTGATCATTAGATGTAAAACTGTTCACAGTCGCCTTTGCTGTAATTGTAAAATTACTGTTTGCTGGAACTCTGTAATAATACATAGCAATTCCATCAGCAGTACTTGCTATCTTTCCTGCTCCGTTAACAGCAATATTGATATTACCATTATCAAGACTCTCAAGCTTGAATTTAGATGCTATCTTGTCATTGCCGCCAACATTTCCAAATACAGTTCCCTTAAAGATTCCTGCATTAGCCCATAATTCACTGTCTTTTAAATCATTTGAATATTCTGACTCTTTATAATCAGGATTAGACTTTAAAACATCACTCTTAGTTGGTGCTTTAGCATCAATAATATGCTCTGCAAGTCCAGCTACATTAAGTTCCTTAATTGTCTTAGTAACAAGATATGCATTATATGTTCCGCCCCAGATATTAGTATGCGTATTGTCTACACTTTCTGGCTTTGATGATGTCCATGCATGTAAATTAACTGTCTCGGATGCTCCTAATGAATCGTATAATTTCTTAGTAAGAGAAGTCATATCAACCACTGGAACATTAAGATCTTTTCCAAGATTAATGATTGCCTGTGGATAACTTCCTCCTTCAAACTCTCCTGAAGCAGCTGTAACATGAAGCTGGCTGTCAGACCAGTTGCCATCAGCAGTTCTTCTTACAATCGGTGTACATAAAACAACAGTTGTTCCTGCTGCCTGTGCCGGCTTTATATAATTCTCATATAAAGAATTAGCAAATGAGCCTGCTGTCTTATAATCTCCATTAGGGTTAGTATATCTTCCGCTCTCCGCTTTTTCATCATTGTGGCCGAAACCAACAAGAAGAAAATCTCCCTTTTTCATTCCAGCTATAAGCTCACCATACTCCTTATCTGCTGTATAGCTTGTTGAACTTCTTCCTGATAAAGCAATATTCTTTACCTCAAAAGTTCCATCCAGATACTTATCAATCTGTGTTCCCCATCCATATCTAGGATAATAATAATTGTCTGTGAAAGCACTGACTGTCGAATCTCCCACAATCCAGACAACAGGCTTTGATGAATCTGATTCCTCAGCTCCTGCAAATGTGCCAAATCCAAAACTCATAACAAGCAAAAGAACTGCACTAAGCAGACAACTGATTCGTCTTCTATTTTTGTTTTTCATAACAAAGACCATTCCTTTCTTTTATTTGTTCAAATTGTAAACTATGAACCAATGTCAAGGTCAAGTCTTTGTGTATATTTTACCATAAAATGTTTTTACAAAAAAATCCCCGCACTATGTGCGGGGAAATTTACAAAATATTAATACGCTATACCATTAGATACTTCTACATAATAAATATTAACTCCACCAGATTCTGATACAATATAATATTCACCTGCCTCATCTAATCTGAATGACACTGACTTAAGTGAAGAACCAGGTATCTTAGCTGTACTTGTTACATCATTACCATTCTTATCAATAATCTTAATAAGTCTGCTTGTATCTGTATCTGAGCTTGTTGCATATATCTTTACCTTAGAATCACCTGCTGTCTTAAATGCAATTGCTCTTGCAGATTTGCTTCCTGCACCGCTAAGCTTGATTCTCTTTGTAAAGCTGATATTCTTGTAATCCTTATCACTCTTATCAACTGTTACAGTCTTTTTGCTTGTTGCAACAATCTTAAGACCATCAACTACAGTTGAACTCTTAATCTTTCCTGTTGAAACATCATTAGCATTAAGAATTAATTTTTCACCCTTTGTTGATACTGAAGATGCTTCTGTTGCTTTTGTTGGAGCCTGTGTCTCCTTTGTTGTTGCCTCTGTCGCCTTTGTTGGAGCCTGTGTCTCCTTTGTTGCTGCCTCTGTCGCTTTAGTTGGAGCCTGTGTCTCCTTTGTTGCTGCCTCTGTCGCCTTTGTTGTTTCCTGAGCCTTTGTTGTCTCTTCTGGCTTAGTTACCTCAGATGATGAATTCTTTAAAGATACACTAATCATCTGATTAGCAACATTGAATCTTGCTCCCATTGAAGCATAGCTTCCTATTGTCTCATAGAGACCGTTCATATTAACAGTTCCATCAGAATTTCTAAGCTGTTTATCTATATTTTTGCTCATATCGATTGCATTAACAGTGTTCTTAAACATTCCAGCTGTCTTAGCAGGGTCAGTCACAACAGTTCCCTTCTTATCTCCACTTACTAAAGAAGTAAACAAAGAACCTGAAAGATTATAATACTTACCTGAGTTGTAATATATTGAATCAGCCATTTTACCAGTAAACTTATCTGAATCAATTGCACCTGCTGATACAAGTCCCTTAAATATTGCTGCACTTGATGTTCTGTAACATAAGAAGTTACCCTTCTTAGCATACTTTCCGTTGCCCCATGCTGTAACATTTACAATTGTAAGACCTGTTGGGTTATTATTATCTGTAAATCCTGTTGCACCATTGTCAAATGACAGACAATTCATTACATTATGTGGAGTTCCAACACCTGAACCTCCAAGCTTGAATCCATTCATATCTCCATTAGCATAATGAACACCGTTAGATAATGTTCCATTATTAAATGCAACACAGTTTCTAATTGTAATTACACCGATAGGACCTGTTGCACTCTTTGCAAATAAATCCCATCCATCATCTGAGTTGCTATATGATATACATCCGTCAAACACATTGCCTTCACCGCATGTAAGCTTTGCAGCAAATCCATCTGCATTCTCACCTGTACCACCCTGTTCAGGGAAATCACAGTTATCATGTGATGTACAGTTAATAATCAGGTTATTTGATGGCCATAAATCTTTAGTAGCTGCTGTTGTGTCATATCTTGAAATCTGAAGACCTGAATCCCTGTTTGCTTCAAATACACATTTTTCAAAAATGTTGTTATTACCAGCAAGTAATACTCCGTTATCTCCAGCACCATAGAAATTAATTCCCTGGAAATACCAGTAATCTCCATCTACAACTACACCTCTGTTAGCTCCGTCAAGCTTCTGTGCTGAGAAATCAAACTTAACTTCCTTGCCACTTTCAGCCTTTACAATAATATAAGAGCCTGATTTTCCATTCATGGCATTATTAATTACAATTGTATCAGAGAACTTATATGTTCCCTCTTTTACAATAATTACATCACCAGCCTTAGCTGAACTGATTGCATTAAGAATTTCATTTGAAGATGATACATACTTTGCATTCTTGAAATCTGCATCTTTCTTCTTACTGATATCTGTATACGCACCTGAATAAGAAAGGCTTGTCTTATCATATGATGTTGTTGCATCTGAACCCGTTGTTTCCTTTTCAGTTGCCTTTGTTGCGCTTTCTGTTGATTTAGTTGTTGCCTGTGTTGCTTTTGTTGTTGTCTGTGTTTCCTTAGTTGTTGCCTGTGTAGCTTTTGTTGTACTCTCTGTTGCCTTAGTCTCTTCTGTTGTTGGATCTGGTGAAACAATCTTCGCATTAGTACCACCTACAGAAACAAGGTCTGTATTCTTGTAATTAGTAACTGTTGCCTTTAATTCCTTATCTATGGCATATACAGAATCATCTTTATCAGAGAATGTCCATGAAATCACTCCACCACCAAGGCTTCCTGCTCCCTTTGCAGATGTTACTACTGAAGGTACATCTTCTGCATTATTAAGACTTCCTGATTTAACTCCGAGATCCTTAGTTGTATCAAAGTTATCATAAGATGTTGCACCTGCTACAGTCTTATATGAAGATGGAACTTTCTCATCTGCTGACTTTGCAAGGTATGCATCAAATGATGCCGCATTTGCAGAATCACCTGTTTCTGAAACAGCATTTGCATAGATAATCTTCTGTGCACCTACGATAACATTTCCATATGCTTTAATGATACCACCGTTCTCACCTGAGAATGTACCCTCACCAAGTGCATCTGTTCCCTGATTAGATGAAAGCATTGGATTCTTACAGTTTCTAAAATAGTTATTCTGTATGAATAATGAAGAACCCATTGTTGAACCAGCACCATACTTTGCATTGCCATCATAGTAGTTGTTATACATATGCACTGACATTGTTCTTACTCTTGCATGTCTTGAATCAGAATGATCAAACCAGTTATGATGATATGTAATATAGTTAGGACCAGACTCACTCTTCATTCCACATAATGAGCACTTACCTGAGTCATAAAAATGTACATATGAAACTGTTATATACTGTGAATTACCTTTAATGTCAATTGAACCGTCACCCTTTGCCTGGTCAGCATCCCCACCTGCTTTACCATAGTACAGATCAACATTGTGAATCCATACATTGCAGTTTGCTGTATCGAGAGAAATACCATCATCCATGAAATTAATAATTGAGAAATTTCTCATCTCAACATTTCCTGCATTTCTTAAGAGGAAACCGAATCCATTGATTGTTGCATCATCTCCGATACCCTCTATTGTCATATTAAGATTTGAATAAGCACTAGCTCCTTTAATCTGTACTCCCTCAGATGAACTTGAAAACTTATCCATTGCAGTATCTGTAACACATCCGATTACACGAACATCAAGTGCTCTTGTTTCTATCCCCTTGCTAGCACTTTTTGTATATGCATCAATTATTGTCTGAAGACCTGTATATTCCTTCTCTCCCTTTGCCTCTTTTACTGATGCCTTAATTGTCTTTGCATTATCGTTAGTAACATAAAGAACAATTGCATCTTTCTTAAGTGTTCCATTCTCATTGTAAGCACCTGAACCTGTTTTATATTTTGATTCAGATGAAAATGCAAATCCGGATCTGTCATAAGAACTTACATTGAGTGTCTTAGTAACCTGTGCTTTGTCAGTAACTTCCTTTCCGTTCTTTACAGGAACTACCTTAATAACATAGTCACCTGCCGCAAGTCCTACTGCATCAACCCTGTAGTAGTTCTTATACTTTCTGATAAGTTCATTGTCGATTCTTGCATAAGCAGAATCTGACTGGCTGGCTTTCTTGATATATGCTGTATATCCTTCTGCCTGATTATCAATGGCCCACTGTGCATATGCTGACTCTAACCATCCTGCCGCACCATCAATAAATTTAACTGTTCCAACATCCGCCTTCGCTGTAAGAAGTGATGTAGGAATCACGATACTCACAATCATAACCAATGCAAGTACCCATGCCCATTTTCTACGGGCTGCTTTGCTAATAATAGCTTTCATGTTTTGCTTTTCCTCCTCAATACATTTTTTTGTGCATTTTGCTTTAACCAGCAAGGGTTTATGTCGTTATATTAGCAATTTTTACTCAAAAAGTACATGTATGTTAAGTAGGAAATAGGTACCATATTCATAATTTTTATGTATTTCATGTGAAAATATGTCAAAAATATGTAAAACACCGTAGCACATTTGCTGGTAAGCTAATATGCCACGGTGCAGATTAAACATCCGGATATTCAAATATATATCTCTCATACCCATTAATTATCTTAGTATTCTCATTATACTCATATTCCTGCTTAAACTTCATCTGGTAGCTCCTATGGATATGACCATGGATAAAATACTTAGGCTTATATTTTTCCAACAGATAATTAAAGCCCTCAAAACCCTTATGCGGTTCGTCAGGTCCGTCACCTATTCCCGCTGCCGGAGAATGTGTAAGCAGTATATCAAAACCTTTATTTTTCTTTATCGAAAGCCACATTTTATTAATTCTGTGGTTCATCTCTTTCTGTGTATACTGGTTCTTTCCCTTCTTATAGCGTATAGAACCACCAAGTCCCATAATACGGACACCTTTATACACATATATCTTATTCTCTATATCAATGCATCCATCCGGTGGCTGTATATCATAACAGTCATCATGATTGCCATGCACATAAAGAACAGGTACTTTTGAAAATGATGCAAGAAACGACAGATACTGGGGCTTTAAATCCCCTGCTGAAAGTATAAGATCTATACCTTCCAATTTTTCCTTTTCGAAATAATCCCATAAGTACTTTGATTCAACATCAGCTAACACAAGTATTTTCATTAATAATTCCCCAGCCACCACTGCAGGCAGCATGCTTTCTATTCTTCTTCTTTGACAACACCCTGAAGTGCCATTTTTAATTTAGCATTATCTGTAAGTTCATCATACCGAGGCAGTCTGCCAACCACATTATCAAGCAGCCAGTCCATAGTAATTATATGTTCCGGATCAATAAGCTTCCCTTCTTCAACCCTTATATTACCCTGCTGATCTTTTAATTCACCCTCAAACACTCTAAACCTTGCTTCCTTAAGTTCTTTCTCAAAGAGCTTTACAAGTCTCTTAGTTGCTGATGGCAGACTCTCTGAATATATAAGATCAACAACTCCTGCCGACATTCCCCACCAGTAATTAAGTGCTTTTACATTATCGCCGTCCTCATCCTTACTCCATGAACCACTCATAATGCTCTGTATAAGCTTTTCATAAAAAACTCCCCAGTGCCATACAGGCATAGCCAGGTGCTTATCCGAATCACTCGCTTTATACAACCCGAACTTTCTCTTACTCTTGCCCGGAGTAATCATATCCTGATTAGAAATAATGCTTATATTCTTCTTAGCAAGATTTTCCTCTGAATCATTATCCTTAATACTGTTCCATTCAAGGTAAACCTTGGCTCTTGGATTAACAAACTTTACTCCCAATGCAAATGCATTTATATTCGCACATGCCCCATAAACCGGATTATCAGCTATATAACCAACATTATCGTCATCAGCCAGTGAACCTGCAATAATCCCTGTTATAAACTTTGCTTCAAACATTCTTGCATAATATGACCTGATATATTTATGTGAAATGTTAAGAGAACAATCAAGAATCTTTACTGACGGATGTGCTATTGCAGCTTTAAGTCCAGCCATATTCATCGCCGAAGATGTCACGAATATAAGGTCACATCCTTTCTCTATAAGTCTGTTAATTGCCGCCTCATCATTCTGCTCCGGTATCACATTCTCCTCAACATATGTTTCTATCTGGTCACCAAATGTATCATCAATATACTGTCTTCCAAGCTCATGTGTATAACACCACTCTGAATCCTGCGGTGTCTTTTCATACACAAATCCAACCTTAAGCTTCTTAACTCCTCCACCCATTGGAAGCAGATAGCTTAATATATTCTTCTTAGGTGCTGCTGCCGGCGTCATCTTAAGTTCCACTTCGCTGTTGTCATCAAGAAGCTCGAATTCAGCCCATGTCTTGGCGACATTCTTTGCCATTTCAGACTTAGTCATCTTCTTAACAGCATCATATCCGTGAATATGAATGAAGCGTAAAAATGAATCTCCTGTTGGGAAATCAAACTTATCCCCTCCTCTTGATTCATAAGCAAGCCTGAAATTAAGATAGCACGAAACAAGGTCTTTCTTATCATCCTCATCCATTGGTTCTCCTGGTGTAATTCCAACCAGCTCCATAAGAGTTGTAAAACTGCCCTCTTTACTGAAATATATATCGTTTAACTTGGTAGATTTATAAAAATCCATGAATTCATAATATATCTTAACATCAGGATCATCACTGTATTTAGGTATCTTTCTTATAACCTGTGCACTTACTGTCACCGCCTTAAAATATTTAAGTACACTGACTCTTTTATTACCTTCAAGCACATAGAACTTATTCATGTACTCATATACTTTAATATCGTCTCTTATTCCTTCATTCACCTGACTGTCGCTAAGCGAAGCCCACTTTGCTGAAAATTCTGTTCCCCAATCAAGTATAGGCATGAAGTTGTCTGCAAATGCAGTAGTTCTACCTGCTGTACATGTTCCAACCACAAGTCTTAACGGAATCTGGTCACTTCCAAGACTAACTTCTCTGTCAATACTGTTTTCATCAATAATATCCTCCAAAACCGGAAGATATGGGTATGTACCCTTATTTACACACGCATGATATTCTTTTTTACCAATCTTTACTGCACTAAGATAATCCTGTACTGACATATCTTCTACCTTTCCTTTCTGTCTGCATTCTACCGTTTAATGTTCCTGTATGTAACATTTGCAGACCGCCATATCTTATTTATTTCTACTTACATATATAAAACTATCACATTTTCACCAAAAAATACACCTTAAAATTGACTTTTGTTAATTATGCTAGTATCTTATTCGATAGGCTTGAAATTTTTCTATATTTCGGGTCTGAATAAAATGCATGCAGATACGCATTTAAAGAAATGGAGTATACATATGAATATTGAATTTTCTAAGAGAGCTGACCGCTTTGGCAGCAACATTTTTAATATACTTAATCAGAAAAAGAATGACAGACTTGCACAGGGAAAGCCGGTATATAACTTTACTGTAGGAACTCCTGATTTCAAGCCTGATGAATCTGTTATGAAGGTTGTTTCAGAGGCAGCACTTGACCCTGAGAATTACAAGTACTCACTTGGTGATACTGATGAATTGCTTGACGCTGTATGCAAATGGTACAAACGCCGTTACAACACCGTTATCACACCTGATGAAGTCGCCTCTGTATTCGGAACCCAGGAAGGCATGGCTCATATTGCCCTTGCTTTGTGCAACCCTGGTGATTTATGCTTAGTTCCTAATCCGGGATATCCTATATTCGAGATTGGACCATTCCTGTGTGACGCACAGATTG
>ENA-OVGR01000775-OVGR01000775.1-human-gut-metagenome-genome-assembly--contig:-NODE-775-length-33675-cov-8.848810_pt1 | contig 33675 bp, 27 predicted proteins | sample MGYA00237775_ERZ505429 | MGnify/ENA primary metagenome ERZ505429 (study PRJEB26158, sample SAMN06016345) | human gut metagenome | biome: human gut; feature: ankylosing spondylitis patient; material...
TCTGCTTCGGCCCTTGGTGCGGGCCTCGCATCCTGCTGGCCGCGGCCCCAACAGCGACTCCCTGTTTCCGCCGCTGGCGGCGGTCGTCGTTGTTGCCCCTGGTAGGGGAGCCTCTGGCGGAGCGGAAAAGTTTCCTATGGAAGACGAAGCGCTGCGGAATGCCAAGGCCTCCCCTCGGTAGGGGAGGTGGCAATGCGAAGCATTGACGGAGAGGTTGAGTCCAGCAGCGGCTCACGGTCAGGCTGTCCTTCATACAACCTCTCAGTCACCTTCGGTGACAGCTCCCCTAGTAGGGGAGCCTCTGGCGAAACCGTTCACTTTGCGGGGCCTGCCAAGGCCTCTCCCTTTGGGAGAGGTGTCACCGAAGGTGACGGAGAGGGCAAGCCCGGCACGAAAGAGCATCTACACAGCGATAAGCATTGGCTTTTGATAGAGTCATCTTATCGCAGTGTTTTTGTTTTGTCTCAGCGTCCTTGCCCTCTCAGGCGCTCCGCGCCAGCTCTCCCAGAGGGAGAGCCTTAGGCGAAGGAAAGCGTCATCTCTATAACCAAAAAAGCCCCCGGCACGCTGCGGAACGTGCCGGGGGCTTTTCGTACAAAGCGGAGGGATGCGGAAACTCTCCGCCTTGGGGGTTGGTTAGTTAGTGGATCAGTTCGCTGTGGTCTGCGCCGCCCACGGTGAGGGTGGCAGAGCTGCCGCTGTGGGTGAGGGTGAAGAGGGTGTCCTCCACGCCCAGCGACAGCATGGCGTCGATGTCCAGCGCCGTCTCGCGGCTCTTAGTGCGGAAGACGAGGGTATCTACGCCCTGCGCTTTCAGTTCTGCCAGATTGCCCAGACAGCCGAAGAGGGTGGCGGTATCAGAATCTGCCGTGACGATGTAGCGGGTAGACTCCTGATGCATCTCATAGGGAGCGCCTATAACTGTCAAAACGATCCTGCCGTTCTGCTCCTCCACAGGTGCAGGTTCCGGAAGTACAAACTTGTATACAGTCCTTGTGGAGCCGCAAGAAGAACATTCATACACTTTTTCGCCCAGCTGGCCGACAGGCGCGGGAGTAGAGGAGACAAGTGTCCATTTATGAGCACAATCAGCGGGCAAGTTGGAGTCGATACGAGTGACTGTACACTCACCGCTGACATTTACATCCAGCTCTTTACCGGCTTTGCCGCCTACATCGCCGTTTGTGCCGATGGCGGCGCCTGGACCGCGATTGAACTCGTTATCGCCCAGGCCGCCTTTTGCGGTCACCTGCGCACCGCCGCCGATCTCGACCTCTACATCACCTTCGCCTCCACCAATGCCGCTTCCACATCCGTTGCCCACGGCATCGACAACACCGCCGAGGATACGAACGGTCGATTTTTCATCGCAGCCAAAGCCGCCGCCAATGCCTGTGACATTAGAGTTACTGCCCTCAGCAGGTATCGCAGTTACCGTGCCGCCAAGGATGGTAACGTCTCCCGAGCCCCTAAAACCGCCGCCAATACCTGCCGCAGTATGCCCTCCATGAGCAGTCACATCCCCGCCGGAAATGGTCACTTCACCTTTTCCGTACATGCCGCCGCCAATGCCTGCACCCATATTGAAACCACTTTCTGCATAGATTTTTCCGTTTGCAATTTCCAGCTTCGAGGTGCTATCATAAGATCCTCCACCAATGCCCGCACTATTATCACCACCATACGCCTTCAAAGAGGCGCTTGTATCTTCTGCGGTGATGGTCAGTTTTCCGGTAGAGTACTCATCATCCTTTTCCAAGCCCGCACAATGATGTCCACCTCTCAAGGTATTGTCCCCCTCCAGCTTCAGGGTCGTGTCGCCTGCGCCTCGTACCTCCATCGCAGCATTATAATTATCGCTCATATCGATATTCACATCTTCGAGCGTGACCGTCGTATCCTTTTTGGTGTAGTTGTTGATGATCGTAATGATATGCTTCGCCGCTTCGCTCACAGCCCTTGTCACCGTGCCGGCGGTGTTGTTCTCAAAGGTCATGATGTCATCGTCGTCCTCTGCGGCCTCCTCGACAGGCTTCTGCGTGTCCGGTGTCTTCGGCTCTCCTTCTTCAGGCTCCGGGTCGTCCTTTTCCTGGGCTTCCCCGCTTTTCGCGTCCTCGGGCCAGACGATAAGCTCCGTGCCGGTATTCTCCGCAGGCTCTCCCGGCTCGGCATCCACCACCGGCTTCTGTCCTTCAGCTTCGTCTGCCGACCCGTCAGAGTTGTTCTCCGTTTGCTTGCCCGGGTTCTCGCCGCCCTTGATGACCACGTCCGTGTCGTCTTTCTCGCCGATGTCATCTTTGTCTTTCGCTTCGCCGACACGGACATAGGTGTCGCCCTCTTCCGTAACGGTCACCGTAATATCACCGTTTTCGATATAATAATCCTTTGCCAGTGCCGCCGGGGCTGCCGCCGAAAGCGCCACACTCAGGGCCAGGGCGGCTGCCGCCGCACGCTTCATATTTTTCCGTAACCGCATACTTTTTTACCTCCCGAATTATTGCAGGATTTCTGCGGCTCTATTTTACCCCCCCCCCCTCACTTGTCAAGTCCTTTTCATGACATATCAGCGTAGATTCATGACATACCAGCGTCGATTCGTGAACAGTATGACTTTTCTGATGTATCCAAAAAAGAACAGCACCGCCTTTCCCGAGAAACGCGGAGCTGTATCATTTTATAGCCTCTTTGCCAGCAGATACCGGTCATACCCGCCGTACATCTCCCGGCGGCAGACGATCTCAAAGCCGCTGGCCAGGGCGTTGTTGAGGCTGTACTGATTTTCCGGGCTGACGGTGGCCCCGATGCCCACGATGCCCGGGCGGAGCCGGCCAAGCGCCGCTTCCAGCAGCTTCCGCTGCAGACCGTTGCCCCGGTAGTCGGGGTGGACGATGGCGCTGTCGGCGTTGGCCCAGCCGTCCCACTCTTCTCGCGGGATGCCCATAAAGGCGGCGTAGTTGTGCGCGTCCTGCCCGCAGTACCGCAGGATGAAGTAGGCCCCCAGCCGCCCGCCGTCCCACCCGCCGATGCACAGGTCCTCTTTCAGGTAGCGGGCGATGTTTTCCAGCGTGTCGGGTACGAACTGCTCCGGGTGGGGCATCGCGGCCCGCACCTCGTTCTGCAAGGCGTAAAAGGCGGCGGCATCCTCCGGCCCGGCAGTGCGCAGGGTCATGGTGCGGCTTGCGGGCCGGCCGTACACTTTGTGCAGAAGAACTTCCATTCTTGCTCTATCCCTCCAAAATAAAATCATACTTTCCGGCTGATTCCAGTATAAATGCCGTTTGAATCATTGTCAATTTATGCTATAATATTTGCAGAAAGAGTTTTTGTGCTCAGGCACAGCTTTTTCGGAAGTCCAGGCAGGGCCGCCCTGCCCGTGTACCGGAGGAAACGAACCATGAGAGATTCCAGCTTATCCCCTTCCAGCCGCCTGGGTGGTGCTGTCATCAGCGACCGCATCGTCAGCGCTCTGCTGGAGGAACTGCGCACAGGCCGCTATGCACAGACCGACCGTCTGCCCGCCGAGGTAGACCTTGCCGCCGAACTCGGCGTCAGCCGCACCGTCATCCGCGATGCGCTGAGCGAGATGGAGCGTGCGGGTTACATCGAGCGGGTGCGCGGCATCGGCACAGTGGTCAACCGAAGTGTCCTGAACCTGCGCAGCCGGTTGGACCAGAAGCTGGAGTATTACCCGCTCATCCGCAGCTTTGGCAGCTACCCCCACGCCGACGGCATCCAGATCTACCCCGTCCGCGCAGGCGAAGAGCTGGCCCGTGATCTGGCCATCGAGCCCGGCGACGATGTCATCTGCATCAAGAAGCGCATCCTCGCCGACACCACCCCCGTCATCTACTCCATCGACTACCTGCCCCGCGCCCTGTTTGGGAACCGGGACTACACCCGCATCGACCTGTCGGGTGACATCTTCGATGTTCTGGAGCGGGAGTGCCGCCAGCAGGTGGCCTCCAATGTGGCCCACCTCAAGGCCAGCTGCGGCGACGAGCCCATCCGGGCCGCCATGCGTCTGGCCCCGGGCGAGGCCATGCTGCTGCTGGATGAGATCTGCTACAACCGGCTCTGCCATCCCGTCATGCGTTCGTTGAGCTACTACACGAACTTCTTCGACTTCTCGATTCTTCGAAAGCTTCTTTGACGGAGGGAAACAAAAAAATATGCGTCATCTGATCGATCCGTTGGATTTCAGTCAGCAGGAGATCACCTCTCTGCTGGACCTGGCCGACCGCATCTGCGCCGACCCTGCTGCTTATCAGGACGTGGCCGCCCACAAAAAGCTGGCTACCCTGTTCTACGAGCCGTCCACCCGCACCCGTCTTTCGTTTGAGGCCGCGATGCTGAACCTCGGCGGACATGTCCTCGGCTTCCCGAGCGAGACCGTCTCCAGTGCATCCAAGGGCGAGAGCGTGGCCGACACCATCCGCGTCGTCTCCTGCTACGCCGACATCGTGGCCATGCGCCACCCCAAGGAGGGCGCACCGCTGCGGGCCAGCCGGTACTCCCGCATCCCTGTCATCAACGCAGGCGACGGCGGACACCAGCACCCGACCCAGACCATGACCGACCTGATGACCATTCGCCGCCGCAAGGGCCGTCTGAACGACCTGACCATCGGCCTGTGCGGCGACCTCAAGTTTGGCCGCACCGTCCACTCCCTCATCAAGACCATGGCGCGCTGTGAGAACATCCGCTTCGTCCTCATCAGCCCCGAGGAGCTGCGGGTGCCGGACTACATCATCACCGACGTGCTCGAGGCCAACCACATCCCCTACAAGGAGACCCGCAGCCTCGAGGAGTCCATGCCTGAGCTGGACATCCTCTACATGACCCGCGTCCAGAAGGAGCGTTTCTTCAACGAGGAAGACTATGTCCGTCTGAAGAACAGCTATATCCTCACCAAAGAGAAGATGGCCCTTGCCAAGCCTGACATGGCCGTGCTCCATCCCCTGCCCCGCGTCAATGAGATCACGCTGGACGTGGACGACGACCCCCGGGCTGCCTACTTTGAGCAGGTGCAGAACGCCGTCTACATCCGCATGGCGCTGATCATGACACTGCTGGGCCTCAAGGACCCCAAGGCTGAAAAGGAGGGCAACTGAGATGCTGAACATTGATGAAATTCAGAACGGTCTCGTCATCGACCATATCAAGGCAGGCACGGCCATCGGCCTGATGGACCTGCTGGGCATCAAGGGCAACCGCACCTCCAGTGTGGCCCTCATCCAGAACGCCCGCAGCCACAAGGCAGAGTCGGGCCGGAAGGACATCATCAAGGTGGAGGGCGACGCCTCCTGGCTCAACCTCGACGTGCTGGCCTATCTCGACCCCGACATCAGCGTGACCGTCATCGAGAACGGCAAAGCCGTCAAGAAGGAAAAGCCCCAGCCCCCCAAGCGTCTGGTCAACATCGTGCGGTGCAAGAACCCCCGCTGCATCTCCTCCATCGAGGAAGAGTGCGACCAGATCTTCGAGCTGAGCTCCAACGGCAAGTATCGCTGCATCTACTGCGAGCAGGAGCTGCAGGTCAAGCCGGAATAATCGGAATATACGATAAAAGCCGCCTGTCATTCAACGAACGACAGGCGGCTTTGCTTTTTGATTCTCAGACTTTCCGGCGCAGCAGGCTCATCGGCGGCAGCTCCGGGGTGGGGATGGTATAGCGCTCCATCGCGTGGGGCGTGGACTCCACCAGCTCACCGGCCTCATTCTTGATCCACGCGGGGTCCAGCGGGATGCTGCGGCCATCCGGGCAGAGCACCTCCAGCGTGTCGCCGAGGCTCCACTTGCCCCGCTGCTGGCAGCTGGCGACGCCGTTCTCCCAGCCGTCCACCGTACCGACAAACTCCCACTCGCGGATGTAAGTCGCACTGTCGGTGGCCTGACGGGCCTGCTCCCGGCCAAAGTAGAAGCCGGGCGAATAGTGGCGGTGGCTGGTGCGGGTCAGCTCATCCAAAACCTCTTCCGGCAGCTCGAAGTTCTCGTTCATCGGGTCGGCCAGATACTGGTCGAGGGCGCGGCGGTAGGCCGCCGTCACGCTGGCGACATAGTAGAACGTCTTGGCGCGGCCCTCGATTTTGAGGCTGTCCACGCCCGCGTTGCAGATGAGGTCGAGGAAGGGCGCGGTACACAGATCGTTGGCGTTGAGGATGTAGCTGCCGTTCTCGTTCTCGCCGATCTCATAGAGCTGGCCCGGGCGGGTCTCCTCGCTGAGATAGTACTTCCAGCGGCAGGGCTGGGCGCACTGGCCGCGGTTTGCGTCGCGGCCTGCCATGTAGTTGGAGAGCAGGCAGCGGCCCGAGACGCTCATGCACATGGCGCCGTGGACGAAAGCCTCAATTTCCAGCTCCGGCGGGGTCTTGTCGCGGAGGGTGGCGATGTCCTGCAGGGTCATCTCCCGGGCCAGCACCACCCGCTTCGCGCCCATATTGTAGGCGGCGCGGGCAGCGGCCCAGTTGGTAATGCCGGTCTGGGTGGACATATGGACGTCGATGTCGGGCGCGAAGGTCTTGCAGGCGTCCAACACGCCGAGGTCGGCCACGATGAAGGCGTCCACACCGGCGGCGGCAGCGTCCTTGATGGCCTGAGGCAGACGGTCAGCCTCCTCGTTGGTGGGCAGGGTGTTCATGGTCAGGTAGACCTTGCGGCCCCGGGCGTGGGCATAGATGACGCCCTCGCTCAGCTGCTCCGGGGTAAAGTTGGTGGGTGCAGAGCGCATCCCGAACTCGGGCAGAGCGCAGTAAACGGCGTCCGCGCCGTAGTTGATGGCATACCGCAGGCGCTCGAGGTCGCCTGCCGGGGCCAGAAGTTCCGGTATCTGTAACATGGTATTCCTCTTTTACTTCATACTTTTATTTACTTTCGCCGCCTCATCGCAGTTTTTCTGGTGGTCTGCGTAGGTGCGGGCGTAGTAGTAGTGACCGGCAAGGTCGGTGACGAAGAAATAGGCGTCCTTCGCCTCATCGTCGGGCTGCGGGGCAAGCGCCGCACGGATGGCCGCGATGCCGGGGTTGGAGATGGGGCCGGCGGAGAGGCCGGTGCAGGTGTAGGTGTCGTAGGCTTCCAGAATGTTCTCCGGGATGCTGTCCCAGCCGCCGTAGTAGGGCGCGACCCAGTTCCAGAGGTAGTTGTTGTCGGCGTCGCTCTGGACGTAGCTGGAGGTGTTGCTCTGCAGTTTGGGGTAGGGTGAACCCTCGGCCAGACGGTTGCGGAACACCTGCGCCACATTATCGTCCTGATCGTTGCCGGCCTCCTCCTGCACGAAGGACGCCAGAGTGACCACCTCGGAGAGGGTCATCCCCTGCTTTTCCATCTCGGCATACATCTCATCGGTGATCTGCTTGTCGAAGTGAGAATAGAACGTCTCAACGTAATGATGGACGGTGTCATCCTTCAGGAAATCGTAGGTATCCGGGAAAAGATAACCTTCGCACTTGAGGAAGCGGTCCGGGGCGTCCTTGTCGTCAGGGACGTACTGCCAGAACTTGTACTGGCTGAAGTCGCCGGTGTTGGCCTCCTTGAGGAAGTCCTCGGCGCTGCACAGCCCGGCATCCTCCATTTTTTTCGCAATGGCGATGGCCGTCGTACCTTCGGGGAAGGTCAGCCGGACACTGTCGGCCTTCGCGTAGGCGGAGAGCGCCTCGATGATGTCGTCGTAGGAGCTGCCGGGGGCGAGGTCGAACTCGCCGTATTGGAGCCTGCCTGCCGCGCCCTGCTTGCCTGCATACCAGCGGAAGACGTGGGGGTACTTGATGACGCCCGCCGTCTTGAGCTTCTGGGCGATGGCTGCCACGCCGCTGCCCTGCCGGATGCTCACACTCACCGTTTTGCCGGCGGAAGCGCTGCCGTTGATCTCTTTTCGGATGGCCAGCAGACAGCCGCCCGCCGCCAGTACCAGGATCAGCAGCACGATCAGGATCATTTTCGCTGCGCCGCCTTTTCTTCTTTTTTTATGTTTTGCATCGTGTGCCATGTACACACTCCTTTACCATTCCGTTCAGCTTTCCATCATCAGCCGCATATAGCTTTCTTCCACATCGAAAGGCTCCGCATCGAACCGTATCATGCCGTAGTCCTGCCGGGTGCCTTCGCCGAGGAAAAGATTCTGAGCCGCACCCACTGTGATGACGGCGCGCTCCACGATGACCTCCTTCTCCCGGGCCGCTTCCATCAGCACCTCGGCAGAGCGGTCGTCATCGGCCATCAGCTCCACAAAATAGAGGGTGTCCTCCCGGCGGAAGTAGATGCCGTAGCCCTTCTCGTTGGACACGATGGTCGCGCCCCGGGCGTAGAGGTCGGTCAGCACGACGGCCATCTGCTCCGGCGGGAACTGGACGGTATCGGGATAGAAGCGCTCCCGCAGCTCACAGAGCTTGCGGGCCGTCACGGAGTCGAACTCCGCCTGACTCCACAGGTTGCGGGACACCTCCCGGGGCAGGCAGCGGAGGGCAAAAGCCCGCTGGAAGCCCTTGTTTTCCAGCAGTGCGGCCTGCTCCTGTCCGGCCGGAACGGCCACGGTGAAGCCCGCGCCCCGCAGCTTCTGCTGCGCACAGAGATAGTCCACGAGTCCTGCCAGAATCAGGCTTCCCTGCCCGCAGAGGCCGTAGAGGTAGCTGCCGCTGCGTCCCTTGAGGGTGACGGGGACCGCCAGCGCCGCAGCGACGATCTCGTCATTTTCCTCAGCGACGTAGATATTTTCCGCCCCGGCGAACTTTTCCAGAGCAGTCTTGATGAACTCGGCGCTGTCGCCGCGTTCTTTCTGCCACAGTGCCACGACTGCCGCCTCATCCGACGGCTGCATCAAACGATACATTGATAGTATCCCTCCCATTTTCGCGGTTATCCGAGTTCTTTTTCCGCCAGCGCCCGCACCTCGGCCTGAATCTCCTCGATGGTGCGCATGGCTCCATTTTCCGTGCAATGGACGGTGGCCCAGCCCAGATGCGCCGCACAGTACTCGGCGGCACGGCGGCTGCGGGCCAGATATTCGATGTCCTTTTCGTGGACGTCCTTCCTGCTCTCGTCGCCGTGGTAGCGGCCGGTCATGAGCTTCTGGCTCACAGCGGGGTCTACCTGTAAGTACACCACAGCGTCCGGCGCGGGCAGGCCCAGCAGCCTGTATTCGTAGTCAAAGGCCCAGCGGAGGAAGTCGTCCCACTGCTCCGGCGGGAGCTTGGAGCACTGATGCACCGCGTTCGACGTGGTGTAGCGGTCGGCGATGACGATGCCGCCCGCCTCGTAGAAGCTGCCCCACTTGGTCTTATAACTGGCATACCGGTCCACCGCATAGAAGCTGGACGCCGCATAGGGGTTGACGTCGTCGGGCTTGTCGCCGAACTGACCGGAGAGGTACATCTTTACCAGCGCACTGGAATCGCTCTCGTAGTCCGGAAAGGTGATCTCCATCACCTTTCGACCGCTCTCGGCCAGATGGGCGGCCAGCAGCTTTGCCTGGGTGGCCTTGCCGGAGCCGTCCAGCCCTTCGATGACAAGAAGCCTGCCCTTGCTCATTCTGCCTTCTCCCCTTTCAGCGCGGCGTACTGGGCGCGCACCTCAGTGGTGCGGCCGCAGCACATCTTGCCCTCCGGGCAGGGGCCGGACACGCAGGCCGGGCCGGCGGTGCGGAAGATATGGGGTGCCACCGGGTAGACCAGCCGCAGCATCTCTTCGGCCAGCTGCCGTATCTCCCACTGGGCGCGATTGCAGCAGCGCAGGTGGAAGAAGTTCTGCAGACTGCGGGCGTTCATGGTCACCACCATCTTGGTCTCGCAGGCGTTGGGCAGGACAAAGCGGGCGTCTTCGTTGGCCTGCTTGGAAGCCTTGGCCCGGGCCTGCTTTTCGGGCAGACCTTCGGCCATGAGGCGGGCGGTGTGGCCGTCTTCCAGCTTCTGCACGAGGTCGAGGTAGCGCCTGGCGTCCTCGTTCATGCTCTCGATGAACGCTGTCTTTGCCTCGGGGATGGCCTCGATCTCGGGCGGGATGACGTAGCGAAAATCATCCAGACGGACGTACCGCTGACTCTGGACGCTGAAGGACGCGATGCGGTGACGGGTGATCTGGGCCAGCAGGGTACGGCTGACACCCTCGATGCCGAAGGTGAAGCTTGCGTGCTCGATGGGGCTGGCGTGACCCAAATCGCTGAGCATGGTCAGGAAGCGGGCAGTCTTTTCCTCATCCAGCCCGTCCAGCAGGTCGGTGATGTGGGCGTCGGAGTAGCAGAGCTTCGCCGCAGCCGCCACGACCTTCTCCGGCTCCGGCGTATGTGCTATCAATCGGACAGTCATCATTTTTTCTCATTCCTCCGTCGTTATCTTCACAAGGGGCGCAAAGTTAGCCATGGTCTTTTTCACGCCCACCTTCTCGAAGCTGATCTCCACGATCTGGTCGCCGGCGGCGGGCTTGACTTTCAGCACCTTGCCACGCCCGAAGACCTTGTGCTCCACGATGTCGCCCGGCTCATAGTGCTTGGGGCCGGTGGATGCCGCTGCCGGACGGGGCGAAGAGGTCACACCGCCGCCTGCGGGTCTGACCGGCGCTTTGGGCGCTGCCGGACGGCCATAGCCAGAGCCGAAGCCGCTGCTTCCCGAACCAGAGCTGCAGCCGCCATGACCCGACGAAGCACTTCCCCGGCTCGCGTGATCGGAGCCAAAGCCTCGGCTATTGGACATCGGTGCGTTATATTCTTTATTCAGATAGCTGCTGCGGCCGGAGCCATAGCCCGAGCCGTAACCAGAGGCCGCACGCCCCCAGCCGGAGGGGCCGGAGTAGCCCGACGCACCGCCCGGCACGGTATCGCTGCCGTAACCGCTGCCCCAGCCGCCCAGACGGGAGCGCTGTTCCAGCACCGGGCTGCGGGTCTCTTCGATGTACTCCGGCTCGATCTCCCGGAGGAAGCGGCTGGGCTCGTTGCGCTGGGTGCGGCCATAGAGCATCCGGGTGACGCTGTTGGAGATGTAAAGCTCCTTCTTGGCGCGGGTGATGCCCACATAGGCCAGGCGGCGCTCCTCTTCGAGGTCAGCCTCAGAATACTTGCTCATTTCACTGGGGAAGACCCCCTCTTCCATGCCAATGAGGAATACATAGGGAAACTCAAGGCCCTTGGCCGAGTGAATGGTCATCAGCACCACCTGGTCGGCGCTCTCGTTGTAGCTGTCGATGTCGCTGATGAGGGCGATGTCCTCCAGATAGCCTTCCAGCGAGGCCTCTTCGCCGTGCTGGTCGCAGTAGCTTTTGACGTTGTTGACCAGCTGGCCGAGGTTCTGCAGACGGTCGGCGGCATCCTCGTGGCCCTTGGCGGCGTCGGCTTCCAGCATGGCGCGGTAGCCGGTGATCTCGATGACATCGGAGGCGAACTCGTCCAGCGTCTTCGTTTCCAGCGATTCCTGCAGTTTCTGGTAGATGTCCCAGAACTTGAACAGCGGCGCGATGGCGCGGCTGAGCTTGGCGTACTGGTCGGCATGGGAGATGACATCCAGCATACTGATGCCCTGCTGAGCGGCAAGGTCAGCAATGACCTCGATGGTCGTCGCACCGATTTTGCGCGCAGGCTCGTTGATGATACGGCGGAGTCGGACATCGTCCCGGGGGTTCGCCACGATGGACATATAGGAGTGGATGTCCTTGACTTCCTTGCGGTCGTTGAAGCGCTGGCCGCCCACGATCTTATGCGGGATGCCCGCACGGGTAAAGTAGCTTTCGATGGGGGCCGACTGGGCGTTCATCCGGTAGAGGATGGCGTGGTCGGCCAGATGTCCGCCCTCTTTGAGGTGCTGGCCGATGACGTCCGCGATATGGCTGGCCTCGTCCTGCTCGTTCTCGGCGGTGTAGACCTGCACCTTGTCGCCCTCGCCGTTCTTCGTCCAGAGGGTCTTGCCCTTGCGCTCGGTGTTGTGCTGGATGACACAGTTGGCGGCATTCAGGATATTCGACGTAGAGCGGTAATTCTGCTCGAGTCGGATGGTCTTCGTACCTTTATAGATGCGCTCGAAGTTGAGGATGTTCTCAATGGTCGCGCCGCGGAAGCGGTAGATGCTCTGGTCGTCGTCGCCCACGACGCAGATGTTCTTTTCCGGGCCGGTGAGCAGGCTCACGAGCCGGAACTGAGCCACACTGGTGTCCTGATACTCGTCCACCAGCAGATATTTATACTTATTCTGGTAGAACTCCCGCACGTCCTCGTGCTCCGACAGCAGGATGACCGTCTGATAGATGAGGTCGTCGAAGTCGAAAGCTCCGGCCTCCTTGAGCTTCTTTTCATAGGCGGCGTAGACCTTGGCCGCAAGAGCGCCCTTCGTGTCCCGGGCCGGGGTCTTCAGGGCCTCTTCCGGACTGATGAGCTGATCTTTCCAGCGGCTCATCTGGTTGATGGCGCTTTTGACCGGGAAGAACTTGTCGTCCACGCTCAGCTCTTTGTAGACAGCCTTCATGACCCGCTGGGAGTCGTCGCTGTCGTAGATGGTAAAGCTGCGGGGGTAGCCGATCTCCTCGGCCCAGCGGCGGAGAATGCGGACGCAGGCCGAGTGGAATGTAGAAGCGAACACCTCGTCGCCCTCTTCCCCGCCCAGCATCCGGCGCAGACGCTCTTTCAGCTCACCGGCGGCCTTGTTGGTAAAGGTGATGGCCATGACGTTCCAGCTCCGGACGGCATCCTTCCGCAGCATCCCGTCCAGCCACGACGGGGCATCGGTGCCGGTCATGATGGCAGTGCGCAGGGCTTTCACATCGTCCTCCGTCACCTCCCGGGGCGTCCATCTGGAGCCGTGGGCCGAGCCGAAGCGGATAAGGTTGGCGATGCGGTTGACCAGCACGGTGGTCTTTCCGCTGCCTGCACCCGCGAGGATGAGCAGAGGGCCGTTGGTGGTGAACACCGCCTCCCGCTGCATATCGTTCAGGCGTCCGAACTGCTTTTCAATATACGTATCACGCAAAGCGCAGAATTGTTGTGCGAGATCTGTTGCCATTGTTTCACCTGTTCTTTTCAATCATTTCTGGATATATCACTTAAAATATAGTATATCACATTTCAAAAAAGTTGTACATAAAAACAATGCAAACAAAAACCGCCCCACCGCGGTCAATACCACGATGGAGCGGGGATCTCAGGAAATGCTTAGCCGAAGATGTTGATGAGGATACCAGCAGCGACGGCGGAGCCGATAACACCGGCCACGTTGGGGCCCATTGCGTGCATCAGCAGGAAGTTGGAGGGGTTCTCGCTCTGGCCGACCTTCTGAGAAACACGGGCAGCCATAGGCACAGCGGAAACGCCAGCGGAACCGATCAGGGGGTTGACCTGACCACCGGTCAGGACATACATGACCTTGCCGCAGAGAACACCGGCAGCAGTGCCGAAGGAGAATGCGATGAGGCCCAGCACGATGATGAACAGGGTGCGGCTGTTCAGGAAGGTGTTTGCAGAGGTGGTGCAGCCAACAGACAGAGCCAGGAAGATGGTGATGATGTTCATCAGCTCATTGCCGGCGGTCTTCTGGATACGATCCACGACGCCGCACTCCTTCATCAGGTTGCCCAGCATCAGCATACCGACCAGAACGGCGGCATCCGGCACGATGAGGGAAACGATGATGGTGACCATGATGGGGAAGATGATCCTCTCGGTCTTGGTCACGGTGCGCAGCTGCTTCATCACGACGGTACGCTCCTTTTTGGAGGTCAGGGCCTTCATGATGGGGGGCTGGATGACGGGCACCAGAGCCATGTAGCTGTAGGCCGCGACGGCGATGGAGCCCAGCAGCTCAGGAGCCAGACGGGAGGTGACGAAGATAGCGGTGGGGCCGTCTGCGCCGCCGATGATGGAGATGGCGGCAGACTGCTTCTGGGTGAAGTCCACCAGACCGGTAGCGGCCAGCAGACGAGCGCCCATGTAAGTGCCGAAGATGCCGAACTGAGCGGCAGCGCCCAGCAGCAGGCTCTTGGGGTTGGAGATCAGGGGTGCGAAGTCGGTCATGGTGCCGATGCCGAGGAAGATCAGCGGCGGGTAGATGCCCAGCTTGACGCCCATATAGAGCATATCGGCCAGACCGCCGTTGTTCAGGATCTCGACCCACATCGGGTGCTCGAGGCCGTCACCGACGAAGTACTGCATGTGGATGACGCCGCTGCCGGGGAGGTTGGCCAGGATCATGCCGAAAGCCATGGGCAGCAGGATCAGAGGCTCGAACTCTTTGACGATGGCGAGGTAGAGCAGGAAGCAGCCTACGCAGATCATCACTGCGTACAGCCAGCCGCCCGGCTCACCGAACCGGGCAAAACCGGAACTCTGGAAAATGCCGACCAGAGTATCAATAAACTGAGTCATGTTTTTCCTCCTGTGTTAAAAGGGCGCGGTGGTGTCGTTGACGCCAGCCTTGCCCCAGCCATTCTTGCCGCGGCGGACTGCCTTCAGCACATACTTGCCGTTGCCCATAGAGTAGATGGCTGCCATGATGGCTGCCACAACGTCGCCGGGGATGCCGGCCTCGACCTGCGGGGCAGCAGCCTTTGCAGGAGCGGGCGCAGCGGCCTGTTTCACAGGAGCAGCCGGTTTTGCAGCAGAAGCAGCCTTGGCAGCTGCCTTCTTGCCGTTCATGGCGTCAAAGATCTTGCCCTCCAGCGTGATGATGGCCATCAGCAGGACGAGGATCAGAAACACCAGCACAATACCGGTTATGGTAACGATCACATCATAACCTAAATCCATGGTCTTCCTCCTATTTACTTTTTTCTTTGCCGCCCGGGGGGCGGGCGGCAAAAAGCGATTTGAAGATATTATACAATATTTTCCGGGTCGATTCAACAACTATGAACAAAAATCATGTTGTTTTTCACGGTTCTGTGAACAGCACTTTCCTCTCAGCGGCGGCCCATGCGGGGGGTGGCGTCCATGAAGCCGGTCTCCAGCTTGTCGCCCAGACGCAGGCTCATGGCCGTACCCAGCGCGACACAGTTGACGGGGTCAGGCGAGACAGTCACTTCCACCTTCAGCTCCTGGCTCAGGTACTCAGGCAGGCCGTGGAGCTGTGCGCCGCCGCCGGTGAGGACGACGCCGTTGCGGTAGATGTCGCCGGCCAGCTCCGGAGGAGTCTTCTCCAGCACCTGATGGGCAGCGGTGCCGATCTGCTCGCTCAGGCGCATGACCGGCTCGTAGAGGTCGGCGGTGGAGACATTGACGCGCACGGGCAGGCCGGTGAGCAGGCTGCGGCCCTTGATCTCCATGGTCTCGTTGAAATCTGTCTTCTGGGGGCAGCAGGCCACGTTCTTTTTCAGGTTCTCAGCGGTGCGCTGGCCGATGGCGATGCTGAACTTGTTGCGCACGAACTTCAGGATCTCTTCGTCGTAGTGGTTGCCGGCCACGCGGACGCTGGTGGCCTTGACCTTGCCGCCGAGGCTCAGCACGGCGATGTCGGTGGTGCCGCCGCCGATGTCGATGATCATCCGGCCATCCGGCACGGTGATGTCGATGCCGGAGCCGAGAGCTGCGGCGATAGGCTCATCAATGAGGTAGACCTGACGCGCACCGGCGGCCATGACGGCCTCCACCACGGCGTCGCTCTCGATGCCGGTGATGGCGGCAGGCACACAGACGGCCACACGGGGCTTGACCATGTGGGAGCTGTAGACCTGATTGACGAAGCGGCAGATGAGCTCCCGGGTCATGGTGTGGTCGCTGATGACGCCATCCTTCAGCGGGAAGATGGCGGAGATGTAGTTGGGCGTGCGGCCCACCATTGCAAGGGCCTTGTCGCCGGCCTCAAGCACGCAGTTCTTGCGGGTGTCCACCGCCACCACGCTGGGCTGGTTGAGCACGACGCCCTGCCCCTCCTGCGCGATGATGATGGTCGTCGTACCAAGATCGATACCGATGTCGTTCTGTGCCATAATCGTGATATTTCCTTTCTCTGCTGCCCATTCTCTATTTCCATCGCCCATCTCCGGGCGCGGGTCATCAAAACACATTATAGTATAACACAGGTGTATCCAAAAAGAAACCCTTAAAGCTTCTCCAGCTCCGGCGGCAAGGCTTCTGCCAGCAGGGCGGCCAGGCCGCTGTAGCGCAGGTTCTGGCGGATGTTGGACATCATCCGATTCACCACGTCCCGCCGGCCCACCACGATGCAGAGCTTCCGCCCGCGGGTGACGCCGGTATAGAAGAGGTTGCGGTAGCACAGGCGGGGCGGCACCTGCGCCGCCGGGAGGATGACCGCCGGGAACTCGCTGCCCTGACTTTTGTGTACTGTGATGGCATACGCAATTTCCAGCTCGTTGAGGTTCTCCGCCGGGTAGACCAGCCGCCGGTCGTCCATCCGCACCACCATGGAGCGGCTGCGCACGTCGATGGACTCCACGATGCCGATGTCGCCGTTGTAGGCACCCACACCCTGTTCCCCGCCGATGCGCTGCCACGTGATCTCGTAGTTATTGCGCACCTGCATCACTTTGTCCCCCACCCGGAAGACCCGGGCCGCGCTCTGCAGCTCCGGCTTGCCCTTCCTGGGCGGGTTGAGCAGGGCCTGCAGCTCCGCGTTGAGGGCCTGGGTGCCGGTGGGGCCGAGCTTCGTGGGACAGAGCACCTGAATATCCTTCACCGGGTCGAACTGGTAGCTGCGGGGCAGACGGGTGGTCACAAGGTCGCAGACCAGCTTCTGGGCCGCGTCGCCGTCGGCTTCGAGGAAGAAGAAATCGTCCGTCTTTCCGCCCTTTTTCAGCGGTTCGCCTGAGATGATGTGGTGGGCGTTCTCCACGATGAGGCTCTGAGCGGCCTGCCGGAATATCTCGTTAAGGCAGACCGTCGGCACCAGCCCGGAGCGGATGGTCTCGCCGAGGATATTGCCCGGGCCGACGCTGGGCAGCTGGTCGGCGTCGCCTACCATAATAATACGGCAGCTGTACCGCAGTGCCGCAATGAGGGCCTGGAACAGCTTGACGTCCACCATGCTCATCTCGTCGAGGATGACGACGTCGCATTTGAGCAGGTTCTTGTCATTGTGGATGAAGCTGACCACACCGCCGGTGTAGTCCACTTCCAGCAGGCGGTGGATGGTGGAGGCTTTCCGGCCCGTCAGCTCGCTCAGACGCTTGGCGGCGCGGCCTGTGGGAGCGCAGAGGGCTACCCGTTCGGCCTCGTTCTCCAGCAGCTGCAGGATGGCGTTGACCGTGGTGGTCTTGCCGGTGCCGGGGCCGCCGGTGAGGACAAGGCAGTTCTCGGTCATGGCCTTGCGGATGGCTCCCTTTTGGAGCGGCGCGTAAGCAAAGCCCTGCGCCAGTTCCAGGATCTGGATGTTCTTGTCGAGGTTTCGGGCCGTCTGCTTCCCGCGCCTGGTCAGCATGGCCAGACGGTCGGCGATGTCCTGCTCTGCGGCCAGCAGATCCGGCAGATAAATATACGGTGTTCCGTCGAACATCCGCACCGCCAGTTTCCCGGTCTGGATGCAGCTGTCCAGCGCCGCCGCCAGCTTTTCGGGGGGCTGGTGGATGAAGTTCGACGCTGTTTCCAGCAGCTGCGCCCGTGGCAGACAGGTGTGGCCGTTGCCGGCGTTGTGACGCAGGGTGCGCAGAAGGGCGGCTTCCAGCCGCTGGGCGCAGTCCCCTGCCATCTGGTAATACTGGGCGATGCTGTCGGCGTGGCGGAAGTCCAGCTGCAGCGGCTCCCCGCAGAGCAGGTAGGGGTTCTGCTGGATGGCCTGCATGGCCCCCGGCCCGAAGGTGCGGAAGACCTCCATCGCCCGGCGGGGGCTGATCTCGAACTGAGCCAGATAGGCGATGAGCTCCCGCATTCCGAACATCCGCTTGAACTCCTGCTGGATGCGGTCGGCCTTGTCCGCCGAGATGCCCGGGATGAGGGTGAGCTGGGCGGGGTCGTTGGCGATCACTTCCAGCGCCGCCGCGCCGAATCTGTCAATGATCTTATCCGCCGTCCGAGCCCCGATGTAGGGCAGCGACCGGCTGGCGAGGAAGGCGTAGACGGCCTCGAGGTCTTTGGGCATATCCGTCTCGCACTCCTGTGCGTGGAACTGTCGGCCATAGGTGGCGTGGTTCTCGTACCTGCCCCGGCAGACGACGCTTTCGCCCGCGTGGAGCTCTCCCACCACGCCGCACACAACGGTGACGACACCGCCGCCCGACACCTCGAACACGGTGTAGCCGTTGTCCTCGTTCAGGTAGATGATGTCCTCTACCGTGCCTTCCAGCCGTTCCAGCTCCTGCTCCATCGTCCCGCCTCCTCGTTTTGACACAACTATATATAGTATAGCGGTTTTGGGGGGATTTGTAAATACAACAAAAGCTCCCCCGAAGGGGAGCTGTAGGCGAGGGTCAGTCCTCCACCCGCGCTGCGGCAAGCTCCTTCGTCAGCCGATTGCGCACTGCAAAGTACGCCGGGATGAGGAAGAAGCAGGCGAAGAACCATGCCACAGGGTTGGCGATGCAGGCCGCAAAGTAGCCCCAGAGCGGCACGAACCAGAAGCCCACCATGGCACGGGCGACCATCTCGGCCACGCCCGCGAACATGGCAAGGCCGGAATAGCCCAGGCCCTGAATGGTGTAGCGGTAGATGATGAGGACAGCCAGCGGGATGTAGAACACGCTGTTCCAGAAGATGAAGCTGCGGGCATTCGCCATGATCTCCATCTCGCTGCTCTCGAGGAAGAGGCTGATAAGCGGCACATCCAGCACACGCAGGATGAGGAAGGATGCCACACTGTAGACGCAGCCAATGCCCAGCGCGGTATTGACGCCCCGGTCCACACGCTTGAGGTCGTGAGCGCCCATATTCTGGCTGGCGTAGGTGGTCATGGCGGTGCCGATGCTCTCCAGCGGCACGCTGAGGAACTGAGCGGCCTTGCTGCCTGCGGTCTGCGCGGCCACGATGCTGCTGCCCAGACCGTTCACCGCGCCCTGCAGCACGACGCTGCCGATGGCAGTAATGCTGCACTGCAGGCCCATAGGGATGCCCATGTTGCAGAGCTTGAGGCAGTGGCTGGCGCTCAGACGGCCCTCTTCCCTGCTCCATTTCAGCTCCGGGTAGTGGCGGACGATGTAGATGAGACTGCCGATGCCCGCCACCGCCTGACTGAACACGGTGGCGAAGGCCGCACCGAACGCCCCCATCCGGAAGGTGAGGATGCAGAGCAGGTCGAGGCCGATGTTCAGCGCGCTGGCCACCAGCAGGAAATAGAGAGGCCGCTTGCTGTCGCCCAGCGCGCGCATGAGGGCGCTGGTGACGTTGTACAGCAGGGTGAAGGGGATGCCCCAGAAGATGGTGCGGATGTAGATATCCGCGATGTCGATGATGTTGTCGGGGGTGTTGGTCCAGACCAGCACCGCCCGGGTCAGGGCCACCGTCACCACCGTGAGCACGACGGCGAAAAAGAGGCTCAGCCAGACGGTATTGGCGGTGTAGCGCCGCATCTCTCTGTAGTCCTTCGCGCCGAAGGTCCACGAGATGGGGATGGAGAAGCCGCAGGCGATGCCGTTGACGAAGCCCAGCACCAGATAGTTCAGACCACCCACGCTGCCCACCGCTGCCAGCGCATCCACGCCCACGAAACGGCCCACGATGATGGTATCGGCCAGATTGTAGAACTGCTGGAACAGACTGCCCAGCATCAGCGGCACCGCAAAGGCAAGGATGAGCTTGAGCGGGCTGCCCTGTGTCATGTCTTTTGTCATACAAAGCCCCTCCCCGGGCGGTCACTTAACATTTCTTTGCCAAATTTTTACCGACAAAAACGCCCTGCCGGACGAGGGGCAGGACGTTTTGCGTTTCATGAGTGGTATTATACTCAGCTCATCGTGATTTTGCAAGGGGTTTTTCTCAGATTTCTTCGTACAACATTGCTATTTTCTATCGGTGGTTTTTGGTGATTGTGCGCAGGGGGGCGGCAGGGCTGCCCCTGCGCAGGGCCCTCCTGCTGCACTCCCTCTCAGCCCACGCTCTCAACCTTCATAATCGAAATCCCATGCAGAGTCATAATATGCGGAGTCATAAAAGGGATCCCACCCCACAAATTATCGTCGCTGCTCCCTATCCATTTTCTTGTCTCCCAATCTCCTCTCAAATCCGGCGGCTGACTGTCCCTTATCCATTTTCTTGTCTCCCAATTTCCTTCCCAATCCGGCGGTCGACTGTCATCCTTGCCCGGCTTCCACACCAAGTCACCCTGACTGTCCGTTACCCATCCGCCTGTTTCCGGCTGCTGGGCGCTTGTTTCCGACGGCTGGCCGCTTGTTTCCGGCTGCTGGACCGTGGTGAGGCTGTCCGGCGAGAGAGTCGGGGGGCCGCTGAGGTCACCGACGGAGGGGGCCGGGTCGTCCTTCTTGCTGTCCTGCTTCCCGCCCACGAGCTTCACGATGTTACTGGTAAATGTCTTCCACCCCGACGAGTCGGAGGCGGACTTCCCGGGCAGACGGACCGTGATGGAGCCCGTGTGGATGACCTTCGGGTCTGCGATGGAGTCGGTCACGCCGCCGACGGTGTCCGTTCCCGGCTGAGTCAGCTCGGGCTGCTCGGACGGACGGACCGTGATGGGGCCCATGTCGATGATGGTGGGATCCTTCGGGGCTGCGCTGAAGTCGGTCACGCCGCCGACGGTACCCGTTCCCGGCTGAGTCAGCTCGGGCAGTCCGCTCAGGGAGCTGCTTTCTCGACCGGAGAGGACCGTTCCCCATTGCTCTTTCTCCTGCTTGCGGCGGGCGATCGCCTCTTCCACCCGGGCAGTCTCCTGCGCTTTCTGCTCCTCATCGCCAACGCGGTACACGAGGACCAGTTCCTTGCCGTTTCGGCGCAGGGCGGTCTCATCCGAGAATGTTTTTCTATCATATCCCGTCTGCCCGACAACATAGAAGCGATAGAGCCCTTCCTGGGACAGCTCGAGTTCGAACGCACCATTCACGCCGACCAGATCTTTGATCCGGGCCAGCGGAATGACCGCCTCCATTTCCCGCCCTTCCCCATCAAGGAACCGGATGCGAAGCTCATGGACCTCCTTTGCAAGCTCCCGCAGCGAGTCGCCTGTCATCCGAAAGAGTGTGCCATGGGCATCGAAGCTCAGGACCTTGTTGACCGGGTCATACTCCGCCGTGGCCACATTACCAAGCTCCTGTGTGCCATCCGGATGGGTGATCACGCCGACGGTCTCGTACATCTGCTTTACACGGTCCGGCACCTCGCCGACCTGCACGCTTGGGGTGTCGTCCTCGTCGTCGCTGTTCTCGGTATCATCGGGCTGTTCCGGCTGGGAGGGCGTCCGCCGGTCGTAGCTGAAGTCCTCCATCTTGTTTCCGGCGGGGTCGTAGCGGGTCAGACTGCCGCCCGTCACCTTGTGGTCATCGTCGGAGAGGGCGCTGTTGGGTATCTCGCCGACCATGCCGCCGCCGATGGCCGGAGCCTTGGCGTCCGTCATCGGGCTTCCCGCCTTGGCCGTCACCTCGGCGTCGCCGCAGATGATGATGTTATTGGGGTTGCTGGGGTTGCTGGGCGGTGCATTCGGGTCTATCTCAGACCGTGCGCCTACACCATCACCGATACCGGCAGCCCCCTTGCCGCCCACGGCCTCGATGGTGCCGCCCTGGATGGTGATGTTGCTGCCAGTGCTCTTGATGCCTCCGCCGATGCCTGCGCCGCCTGCGCCGCCCTCAGCCTCGATGGTGCCGCCCTGGATGGTGATGTTGCTGCCGGTTTTCTCCACTCCGCCGCCGATGCCTGCGCCGCCGCCTTCGCCGCCCTCAGCGGTGAGGGAGCCGTCCTTGCCGTTGTCGTCCTTGATGGTCAGCTTGCCAGAGATGATTTCGTCATCTTCAAACCTTTCATCGTTCTTCTCAAGGCCCGCATTATTGCTGCCGCTCTTCAGCTCGTTTTTGCCGTCCAGCTCGATGGTGGCATCGTGGTCGCCCTTCACGGTGACGGCGGCATTGCTCTCCCGGACAGGGCTGTCACCGCCGCCATCCACCTCGGCCTTGTCGCTGCCATCCACCTCGGTCTTGTCGCTGACGTCCCCCTCGGCCTTGCCGCTGCCATCCACCTCGGCCTTGCCGCTGACGTCAATTTTCAGGTCGTCGAAGGTGACGTCCACGTTGCCCTTGGAGGTGTCGATGGTGACGGTATGCTCCTTCGACTCGCCGGTGATGACGGTGTCGGTGTCCTCCTTGGTGGTCTCGCCCTGTGTGACCTTGTTCGTCCCTCCGGCGCCGCCCGCTTCCACGGTGATGTCTCCCCTGGCGATGTCCCACCGCTCCGCATAGGCCGGGATTCCGGAACTCACCACGATGCCTGCGATGACGGCGGCGGCCACGCCCCGCCGGAGTGCGCTTTTCAGTCTCATAGTCTGTCCTCCTTTGGTCTGTTTGTCTTTTGAAGAATCAGCATTTCTCGATACAAGCTTACCAAAAAATTCAGAGAATGTAAATAAAATCTGCGCGAATCGTGGTGTTTTCGGCGTGAGTGGCGCAAAAAAGCCCTCCCGAGTGGGGAGGGCCATAGCCTATCTTATTCCGCGTAGTGCGCCAGAAACTGCTTGGTGCGCTCCTCCTGGGGGTGGTCGATGAGCTGGCGGGCCGGGCCTTCCTCCACCACGACGCCGCCGTCCATGAACAGGATGCGGTCGGCCACGTCCCGGGCGAAGTGCATCTCATGGGTGACGATGATCATGGTGGTCTTGCGGTCGGCGAGGTCGCGCAGGACACGGAGGACTTCGCCGGTCAGCTCCGGGTCGAGGGCGCTGGTGGGCTCATCGAAGCAGAGGATGTCCGGGTGGAGCGCCAGTGCGCGGGCGATGGCCACCCGCTGCTGCTGACCGCCGGAAAGCTGGTGGGGGTAGTGGCCTGCCCGCTCCGACAGGCCCATCTGGGCCAGCAGGTCACGGGCCTGTGCTTCCAGCTGGGCGTGGATGGCCTTTTTGTTGGCCTTGTAGCCGGGCTGCTCCTTCGCCAGAAGCTCCCCCGCCAGCATCACGTTTTCCAGCGCGGTGTACTGGGGGAAGAGGTTGAAGTTCTGGAACACGAGGCCGAAGTGGAGGCGCTTTTTCCGCACCTCGCTCTCCCGCTGGGTGGCAGGGTCGGCGGCGTCCCACATGGTCTCGCCGTTCACCCGGATGACGCCGGTGTCGGGACGCTCCAAAAAGTTCAGGCAGCGCAGCAGCGTCGTCTTGCCCGAGCCGGACGAGCCGATGATCGCCAGCGCCTCGCCCTGTTCCAGTGTGAGCGAGATGTCCTTGAGAACTTTCGTCTCGCCGAAATTCTTCCCGATGCCAGAGGCTTCGAGTAATGCCATAATTCAGTATCCTCCTTAGCAGCGGAAATAGTCCATCTTTTTCTCGGCCCAGTCCAGCAGCAGGGTGAGTGCGCCGACAAAGACGAGGAAGAAGATCGCGGTGGAAAACAGCGGCCAGATGAGGCCCTTGGCGCTGTACTCCTTCGCCATCATGATGATCTCCTTGTTGGCGATGACGTTCGCCAGCGAGGTATCCTTCACCAGCGTGATGACCTCGTTGCCCATCGGGGGCAGGATGCGCTTGACGACCTGCAGCAGCGTGACCTTGAAAAAGATCTGGCTCCTGGTCATGCCCAGCACCTGACCGGCCTCGGTCTGGCCTTTCGGCACATCCTCGATGCCGCCGCGGTAAATCTCAGAGAAGTAGCAGGCGTAGTTGATGGCGAAAGCCACCACCGCCGCCACCAGACGGCCCGAAGAGCCGGAGGGCCAGGGGTTCGTCATGCCCAGCAGGCCGGGGCCAAGGTAGATGACGATGATCTGGAGCATCAGCGGCGTACCGCGGATGACCCACACGAAGGTCTTGACGACGCCCCGCAGCGGTGCGCACCGGCTCATGGAGCCAAAGGCCACCACAAGGCCCAGCGGCAGCGAAAACAGCAAGGTCAGAAAGAACAGCTCACAGTTGAGCGCGAATGCGCCGGTCAGACGCTCCAAAATCACAGTCACAGAATCACTACACCTATCCGTTTATAATGTAAGTTACTCAGCCAGAGTCAGGCCGTACTTGTCGGCCAGAGCCTGCATGGTGCCGTCAGCCTTCAGCTCGTCGAATGCATTGTCCACAGCCTCGGCCGCGTCGCTGCCCTTGCGGAAGGCCACGCCGTACTCCTCGACGTTCAGCTCATCCACCATCTTGAGGTTTGCGTAGTCGGTACCCTCGCCGATCATGGCAGAAGCCAGAGTCAGGTCGAGGATGGCGGCGTCAGCGGTACCGGCGGCGACTTCCATCAGGCAGTCGGTCTGAACAGCCTTGGAGATGAAATCAGCCTGAGACAGGTCGGCGTTCTCGGTGATGGTGGTCTCACCGGCAGAGCCGGCCTCGGCCACCACGGTCTTGCCGATGAGGTCGGCGGTGGAGGTGTAGTCGGTGCCGTCCTTCACCACGACGACCTGGGCGTTCTTGACGTAGGGCTTGGTGCAGGCCATATTCTCCTCGCGGTCATCGGTCAGGGTCAGGCCGTTCCAGATGCAGTCGATGCTCTTTGCAGCCAGCTCGGTCTCCTTGGTGTCCCAGTTGATCTCCACGAACTCCGGCTCGACACCCAGCTTCTCACAGACAGCGGTGGCCAGCTCGGTATCGAAACCGGTGAAGCTGCCGTCTGCGTCGGTGTAGTTCATCGGCTCATAGACGGTGTAACCAATGACCATCTTGCCGTTGGACTGGATATAAGCCAAGTCGCTGTCAGCGGCCGCGGAGCTTGCCGGGGCGGCAGAGGCGGCGGCAGAAGAAGCAGCCGTGGAAGTGGATGCAGAACCGCCGCAGGCGGCAAGGCTCAGTGCCATCGCACCGGCCAGAAAAGCAGATACCAGACGTTTCATATACAAATTCCTCCTTTAGAAGCAGTGCTTCGTTTTACCGCTTTACCATGCTAAATTGTTAAACTGTGACTATAGAATAGCGCGTTTTGCCCCGTTTTGCAAGAGGAAAACCGATTTTTTCGCGTTTTGCCCGCAGACCGCCCCTTTCCGATGGGGTTTTCGGTGCATTTGTACAAAGGACAGGGGGCTCCGCAAGGCGCAAAAATCCCCCTCGGGGAGTCTCTCCGAGGGGGATGCTGTCCGTTTTTCTTATCTTCCCGCCGCAGAGGCGTCAGCTTCTCTCCGGGATGTCGCCTACCATGATGACGAAGAGCCTGGGTTTGTTGTAATCATCCGTCCAGCTTCCGAAGCCGACCCGGTAGCTGGATGCGAGGAAGCTGATAGTGGCCCAATTATTCTCATTCGGTTCCGGCAGTACCAGTCTGTAGTTGTTACAGAGGTCGATGGCCTGCTTGACGGGGTCGTCCGAGCCTCTGTCCTCTCCACAGTAGAAGATGACCTGTTTGTTGGTGGTGTTGGGGTCGATGCCGATGGTTTTCAAGAGAGCTTTGCGAGGCTCAGAACCGATAGAGTGGTAATTGCCCAACTTCAATTTGTTAATGAGAAAAGTGCTTCCATCCTCAGAGCTCACCTGTGTGTACCTCTCCGCCGCCTCACTCAGCTGCGGGTCGGCCTTGCAGGTGATGTTCTTACCATACCGCACATTTATGATGTCTGCCAGAGCCTCGGCCCGGAGGGTGTCCTCCGGCTTATCGCCCGGCTTATCGCCGCAGCCGGTGAGCAGGGCCAGCACCATCACGCCAGCAAGGGCAAGAGCAAACAGCTTTTTCAATTTCATCATCGATTCCTCCTGTGTCAAGTCCGCGGGGTATTGACGGTGGCGTATGTTTCCAGTGCAAGGTAATAGCGGTGGCCGTCGCTCTTCTTGTCCGTCATTGTAAAGGCTATGGCTTGCAGAGTCGATGTGTTGGGAGCTAGCGGAGCAATCACTATCTCCTGGATGTACTTCATACTCTCCGCCTGCGCCAGCGCACTCTGCTCCGGCTTCACTTCTCCATACCAAAGATCAACACTGCCTGTCACCAGATAGTTTCCCAATTCTTTTTTAATGATGTTCTGTGCATCCCCGGTCAGCCTACCATTTTTATCATCCAGCCAGCTCGGCTGGAACTGCCGTGCGATGACCTTGAGCTTTCTGTCCAGCGTCTCGTCCTTCTGATCGTTAAATTGTCCCCTCCTGTACCGGAAATACTCTTCTACCTGCTTGGCTTGGGAGCTACTGTCCGAGCATCCGGTGAGCAGGGCCAGCGCCATCACGCCTGCGAGGGCAAGGGCAAGGAGTCGTTTTGCAGTTTTCATCGTCTCTACCTCCAATCGTGGGGTGTGTCTCGGTGATTTTATTATACCATACCCCCCCGGGGCAAGTGCGATTCATGCAGATTTCAGGCCCTTTCGCGCAGGTTTGGCCGCTCCGTCTGCCCCGCAGGCGCAAAAAAACCGCCACCTCACGGTGACGGTCAGACTTTCCGTTCAATTTATAATGACGCATTCTCAAACGCATCCCCTGCGGCCTTTTGCAGGGCGTTGATGGAGATGGTGCAGAGGGCCGCGAGGTCGGCGTCCGAGCCGTCGGCAGGGATGTCCGCCACCTCTTTCTCAGTCTTACCCTTGAGGTAGCTGCAATAGCCCTCGCTGTGCTCGTACCACTCCTTGCCGAGGCTGGATGCATTCCGCATCCCGTAGCTGTCGCCCAGCTCAAGCTTGGAGCGGACGGTGTCCGGGGCGGTGACGCCGCCGTCTGCCGCGATGGTCAGTGCAGGCTCTGCCATGTCGCCGATGGCGCTGGTCACACGGCCATCGGCATCCAGCGTCAGGGCCACGACGGTAAGGTCAACTTCTGCGTTCACATCCTTGTCGTCGGTGGCGGTGATGTCCGAAGAGGCATTCTCCGCCTCCACGCCGAGGCTCACCCGGTCGCCCTTCGCCGCGCCGAGGGCGGCCGCATTCGCGCAGGCTTTCGCCACGGCGTCGCGGTACTGATCCACCCGGATGGTGCAGCCGGACAGCAGGTCGGCGTCCGTGGCCTTGCCGTTCTTATCCGTTTCCAGCATGGATGCCTGTTCGGGCGTCATGCCGGTGAGGTAGTCGGCGAAGTCATCGGCCTGCTCGGCCCAGCCCTTTTTCAGCGAAGATGCCGCTGCCAGCGGGTAGTCGTCCCCTTTCTGGCGCTTGGTGCGGTAGTCGGTGGGCATGGTGACGACGCCTTTGCCGTCGGCGGTAATTTCCACTTCCAGCTCATCCAGCATCACGTCGGCCAGCTTGCCGTCTCCGTCCAGCAGGACGGCGGCGGCGATAGTATGGATGGTGCCGGTACGGGCCTCGTCGGAGGCCTCGGTCAGGATGCCGAGGCCGGTCTTCCAGCCGCCGGTCTGGGTGGTGCTGGCGCTGCCGGACGAGCCGGACATGGCGTTCGAACTGCTCATGCTGCCGGAATCGCTGCTGCCTTTGCGGCAGCCGGACAGCAGCAGTGCCGCCGCCACGGCACAGCTCAGAAGAGCTTTTTGTCTCTGTGTCATAAGCGTTACGCTCCCTTTCATCTCTTTGGGAGTAGTATAGCCCGGCAGGAGTTTATTTATTTATATATCTTTTTGTTAGAAACTGTGTTATACTTGTCCTGCGGCCTACCCCGCCCAGTTTTATGGGAAGGGAGGTGTTGTCCAATGGCATATATTTCCACATTTATCCTGTCCGTCGGAGCAAATGTAGCTTCTTACTACATTTGTAAGTGGCTTGACGGATGGCTGAAGGGCCGTAAGCACTAAAAAGGACCCCCTTTCGGAGATTGCCGCTCCGGGAGGGGGTCTTTTCCTTTTGGGTGTGCCAATGACATATCGGCTTCCACATTTATCATCTTTATTATATGCGATTCCCTGCAAAAGTCAAGCACCGCACGGAAAATTTACAACTGTGCTCTGAGACCGACGTGTTATCTGGCAAAGTTCCAAAATACCAGCGTGTTATCGTCACAAATCAAACTTCGCCAGAGTGGCGAACTTCGGGTCAGCTGGCGAAGTTCGAACTTCGCCAATCAGGGGAACTTCGCCAAGTTGGCGAACATCCAATATTAAACTATATATCGTTTATTTTATAGAACTTCGCCACTTATTCCACCGCAGTATCCCTCACATCAGCGGGCTCAGCAGGCGGAGCACACTGTCCAGCAGCGTCCCGGCCAGCGAGGTGCGGCAGTCGGCCAGCTGCACTTCCCGGCACTCCGGCAGGGTGCGGAGCACATCGTCCCGCAGAGCAATGACCTGACTGTTATAGAGCAGCAGCGCCCCGCACTCAAAGTGGAGGAAGAGGCTGCGGTAATCCATGTTGATGCTGCCCACCACGGCGGCGCGGTCGTCGCTGACGTAGCACTTGGCGTGGAGGAAGCCGGGCGTGAACTCGTAGATGCGCACCCCCGCCCGGAGCAGCGGCACATAATAGGAGCGGGTCAGCCGGAAGACGAGCTTCTTATCCGGGATGCCCGGCAGCACCAGCCGGACGTCCACGCCCCGCTTTGCCGCCGCCTTGAGGGCTTCCAGCATGGTCTCGCCCACCGCGAAGTAGGGCGTATAGATATAGACGTACCGCTGGGCCTGATTGATGATATTCAGGTAGACCGTCTCGGCCAGAGCCTCTTCGTCCAGCGGGCTGTCCCCGTAGGGCTGGATCACTCCGTCCGACTGGGCGGGCAGGGACACAGCCTGAGGCATAAAGGGCGCATAATCCTCCTCGCTGGGGCGGAAGGCGTTCCAGTGGTCGAGGAACATCACCGTGAAGTTCCAGACCGCCGCGCCCTCGGTGCGGAGGGCTGCGTCCTTCCAGTAGCCGAACCGCTCTTCTTCATTGATATACTCGTCGGCCAGATTGATGCCGCCCGTATAGGCTGTATTTCCGTCCACCACCACGATCTTCCGGTGGTCGCGGTGATTCATGACCAGCGACACCAGCGGCACCACCGGGTTGAACGGGATACAGCGGATATGCGCCCGCTCCATCTTCACCACGAAATCGGACGGCAGGCCCAGCAGACTGCCGAAATCGTCGTAGATGAGCCGGACGTCCACCCCCTGCGCCGCCTTGCGGACGAGGATGTCCTCTACCCCCTTCCACATCTTGCCGGTGCGGACGATGAAGAACTCGAGGAAGATGAACCGCTCTGCCTTTTCGAGGTCGGCCAGCAGGTCAGGGTACATGGCCTCACCGCAGGGGTAATATTTTGCCGTGGAGTTTTTCCATGCGGGGTATGGCCCGTACTCCGAAACATACCGGCTCAGTCCCCTGCTGGCGGGGTCGAGGGCGTCGGTCTGGCCCGGCTGCTGGGCGAGGTCGGCGGTGTGCTGGCGCTCCACCGCCTGCATCCGCTGGCGCATCCGCTTGGCGGGGGCCTTGTTGCCGAAGGCCAGATAGAGCGCACCGCCCAGCAGCGGCATCATGCCGATGAGGACGAGCCAGATGATCTTATAGTCGCTGTTCTCGTCCTTCCGCACGAGGTAGAGGGTGATGAAGAGGCTGAGGACGTTCAGCCCCGCATTCACCCACACCTTTCCGGCGGTGAGGGAGAAGAAGGCCCAGAGCAGCCAGCCGATCTGCAGCAAAACAAGGGCCACTGTGACCGTGGCCCTGTTGATGACACGATTGAAGAACCGGACGACCGGAAGCCGAAAGAACATCTGCGCCTCCCCCGCTGCCTTTCAGCAGCATTTTTATGGGAATAGTATAGCGCAGAGATGCGGAGATTTCAAGCTCAGGCGTCCGCGTCCTCGAAGCCCACCATGAGGCCGCCCAGCTCGGCGTAGTAGCTGCACAGGCCGCCGCACTCGGTCACCCGCACCTGTGCGCCCTCAAAGACCGCCTTTATCATGTGCATCAGGCGCTCGGCGGCGGCGGGGTTGCCGCAGTGGGCGATGACCACCTTGCCGTTCGTGTAGCCGTGGCCTTTGAGCTCCAGCACGAGGCGCTCGAGAGCGCCGTGCTCGCCGCGGGTCTTGCAGAGGACGTCCAGTTCGCCCACATCGCTGGCCTTGCCGATGACCCGGATGTTGAGCATCCGCGCCACAGCGGCCACAGCGGGCTTCACCCGGCCATTCCGGGCCAGATTCGCCAGCGATTCCAGCGAGAACAGCAGATGGGTGTGGTGACGGTAGCGCAGCATCTCTTCGCAGACGTCGTCAAAGTCCCTGCCCTCTTGGATGAGCGCACGGATATGCTCTGCCAGCAGCACCAGCTCCGGGCCGGCAGACAGGCTGTCCAGCACAAAGACCTGAGCACCCGGGTGCTCTGCCTGATACTCTTCTGCGGCCAGCTGGGCGGCGTTGCAGCTGCCCGACAGGGTGCCGGTGATGGTGATGGCATAAATTTCATCTGCGCCCTCATAAGCTTCCAGCCAGTCGCCGATGTTGGGGCAGGAGGTGCTGGTCTTGCCCTTATAGGTGCGCAGAGTAGTCGCCATCTCCACGGCGTCCAGCGTGCCATCGTCGAGGTATTCCCTCTCGTCGGTCACGATCTTCAGAGGCACAGCAGCAAAATCAATGCCGTCCAGCTGATACAGGCTGGCAGAAGAGTCCACAACGATTCGTTTCATCTCATCTATCTCCATTCCGGCGGGTGTCCGCCGCATTTTTTACGTTCTGCGAATCCACTATATCAGTTTTTCAAAAACCTGTCAAGCGATTTGTAAAATTCTTAATATCGTTTTCATAAACGGTTGACCCCGACTCAAAAATGCGCTATACTACCACCATGAATCAGGAAATGAAACGCCGTGTCACGGCCTGCGCCGCCGGGTTTTCCCTGCCGCGCTACCGGGAGCTGCCCTCCGTGGGGCTGTATCTCGACCAGACCGTGCAGCTCGTCAACAGCTGCTTCCGGGGCTTCCCCGGGGTGGAGCTCACCCCCTCCATGGTGAGCAACTACGTCAAGAAAGGAGTCATCTCCCACCCCGTCAAAAAGAAGTATTCCCGCGAACAGCTGGCTTCTCTCATCTATATCGTATTGTCTAAAAATGTCCTCTCGCTGGAAAACATCGACGCCCTGTTCCAGATGCAGCGGGCTCACTGCACCGCCGCCGAAGCCTATGACTACTTCTGCGACGAGGTGGAGAACTGCCTGCCCTTCATCTTCGGGGCCAGCCGCACTATCCGCGACCTCGACCCGGATGCCGCCGACGAAAAGCGTCTGCTGCGCGGTACCATCGTCGCTGCCGTGAACAAGATGTACCTCGACTGCTGCTTCGTCGCCATGCGGCAGGAGCAGGCGCTCTGGCCGGGGATCCTCGGCGACTTACAATAAGATAGGTACAAAAAGCCCCCGGCACCATGCGGAAGTGCCGGGGGCTTCCTTATGCGCGCTATACAGTTTTTATGCCGCTGTTCTTCCCTCTGCCTTGCCGCTTGCGATATAATGTTCGTAATACTTCACATTATCGTCGCCGAACATGGCCACAAGCTCGGGGTTGTTTGCCTTGTAGGTATTCAGGTCAAACTCGCTGCTTCCGCGGCGGCCTTCCTTCATGCCGCTGGTCACAAAGTGGTCGAATAGCTTCTTCTGGTCAGCGCCGTAAAGGGCGGCGAGGTCGGGGTTGTAGGTGAGGTAGTCTTGGTAGTTGTAGACTGCCTGATACTGGGCAAGCTGCTGGACGAAGGGCGGGTTTTGGAGGGTCATGCTACGATACTTAGAACCCACATCACTAATCAGTTCTATACTTCCATCCATATAAGTTATCATTACTCCATCTACATTTAGATGGTCAATCACATTACTGAACCACCATGTGTCGGGAAATTCGCACCATTGCATATACATTGCATTTTCTACCTCATCTTTAGTCAGATAAATGCCTGTATTCCCGCTATATTTATTACTCTGAACAAAAAAATTACCGTATTCATCTTGATAGACTGACTGCTGATAATCACCAATCGAAATTTTATAGTTTGTTTCTCTATATCTTTTGAACGGACTGTTATCTTCCAGTTCAACTCGTGTATTTAACGGCGCATTTGCATTCCACAGCACCTGAAAAGGTTCTACTGGTCCTACTGTACTCAAAACTTTCGCAGCATCTCCTGAAATTTTATCGCCAACACGATTGCGTGCCGATACATACCAATCTATGTATTTAATCGTTTTGTTCGTATTATTTCGATAATACAATACCGGATTATATGCGGAGTTTTGGGTTACAGTAGCATGAAAGTCCATCATTTCCAGACTTGGCGTCTTCGCCGCCATCGCCGAAAGCCCAAGACACCCGCACAGCATCACCGCCGTAACCAAAAGACCTGCAAGTTTCTTTTTCATAACGCTTCCTCCTTTTTACGGAGCTCTACTCGTGCGCTTCCTACACACTTTAGCCGCAGTCGTGCAGAATACGCTTTTTGCAATAAAATTATAGCACCCCGCAAAGAAGTCTGTCAATACGCCCTCGCCCGCTTTTCGCGCAGGTTTTGGGCCCATTCACGTAGAAAGCAGCAAAAAAACACCCGCCTCTCTCCCCCATCGGGCAGAAAAGCGGGTGCTGATTTTTTCAGGGTCGTGCTCCGGCTCAGGCATCCTGCAGCTCACCACGGCTTGCAGCCTTGAGGTAAGCGAAGATGAAGCCGTCGAGGTCGCCGTCCATGACAGCGTCCACGTTGCCGGTCTCATAGTTGGTGCGGTGGTCCTTGACCATGGTGTAGGGCATAAAGACGTAGGAGCGGATCTGGTGGCCCCAGGCGATCTCGTTCTGGACGCCCTTGATGTCGTCGATCTTATCCATGTGCTGCTGCTTAGCGATCTGGTACAGCTTTGCCTTCAGCATCTCCATGGCGTAGTCGCGGTTCTGGAACTGGCTGCGCTGGGTCTGGCAGCTGACCACGATGCCGGTGGGTTTATGGATGAGTCGGACAGCGGAAGAAGTCTTGTTGATGTGCTGGCCGCCGGCACCGGAGGAGCGGTAGACCTGCATCTCAATGTCGGCCGGGTTGATCTCGATGTTGATGTTGTTGTCCAGCTCGGGCATAACTTCCAGGCTGGAGAAGCTGGTCTGGCGGCGGGCCTGAGAGTCGAACGGGCTGACGCGCACCAGGCGGTGGACGCCGTGCTCACTCTTGAGCATGCCGTAGGCGTTGGCGCCCTTGACCATCATCGAGGCGGACTTGATGCCGGCTTCGTCGCCGTCCAGCACATCCAGCACCTCCACGCTGTAACCGTGGGCTTCGGCCCAGCGGGTGTACATGCGCATCAGCATTTCGGCCCAGTCCTGGGCTTCGGTGCCGCCGGTGCCGGCGTGGAAGGTCAGGATGGCGTTGCTGTGGTCGTACTCGCCGTTCAGCATGGTCATCAGCTGCAGCTCGTCGATGGATTTTTCCACACCCTCCACGGCTTCCTCGCCCTCAGCGGCCAGGGCCGGATCATTCTCTTCCTCGATCATCTCCAGCAGGGTCTCGGCTTCCTCGTACTGAGTCTTCAGCTTGCCGAAGCGCTCCAGTTTGTTTTTCACTTCGCCCATCTCGCTGATGATCTTCTGGCTGCGGGCCTGGTCATCGTAAAAGCCGGGCAGAGTCATCTGATGCTCCAGCTCGGCCAGACGCTTCTCGCTGGCTTCGATAGAAAGTGCATCGCGCAGGTCATCTACAGAGGTTTTCATCCCCCCGAGTTTTGCTTTTAATTCGTCAATGGTGATCATATCGTTACCCCTCGGTTTTGTCAGGTTGGCATAAAACTACATAATAATAGTATAAACCAAATAAGGGGCGTTGTAAAGAGGGATTTCGGAGGTTGGGCAGGATGGCATAAAAGGCCCTCTCTGAGAGGAGGCTCCCGCGGAGCGG
>ENA-OVGR01000781-OVGR01000781.1-human-gut-metagenome-genome-assembly--contig:-NODE-781-length-33507-cov-4.582626_pt1 | contig 33507 bp, 38 predicted proteins | sample MGYA00237775_ERZ505429 | MGnify/ENA primary metagenome ERZ505429 (study PRJEB26158, sample SAMN06016345) | human gut metagenome | biome: human gut; feature: ankylosing spondylitis patient; material...
GCATGACGCTGCGCGTCGATGGAAAGCCGGACTACACCCTCGTCCTCCCCGCTGATGAGGAATACCTCGATGCTGTGAAAAATTATCTTGATATTGATGTTTTCGCGGACGCCTTGCTCTGTGATATTCGCTTCAAGGTGCCTTACGTCGGGGAGATGATCCGTGATACGGATTGCCCCGCCGTGGAGGATTACAACGATTTTGCGGAAGCCTTGGAGGACATCTGGCAGAAAGATGGGATGCTTCTGACCTACGCCGCCGTGCTGGAGGCCGAGCGGCCGGATACGCTGCGCGGAGCCTGTGAGCTCCTGCGAAATCTGGACAACTATCAGCGCATTGTGGAGGGCGCCTACGGTTACGGTCAGCAGCGATTACAGGAAACGCTGGGGCTGGACGATGAAGCCATCTATGAGCTGGACGGCTACATGGATTTTGAGAAATACGGTCAGGATTGCATGGAGCATGACGGTGTGGTGGAGACGGAGTTCGGTCGGCTGCGACGCTTAGACCCACCCTTTCCGGAGGGGCAGACACAGGGACAGCAAATGCTTCAGTAGCTATTACAGCTGACATGTGCTATGTTGTGTAGCTATACCATAAGAAAGAGGTGAAAATGATGGGAAATATGAGCAGATTCCATATCCGTTCGGCCCGCCCTGATGAGGCGGGCTTATTTTATACCCCGCACCCCGAAGAAGATAAACGGCGGGGTACCATCGGCCATATCCGCATGGACTTCGGGCGCAGCGGCAACGAGTTCTGGCATACTTGGTGGCCCCGCGGCCCAGAGGAACTGAACAGCCCCGCGTTCAAGGCGGAGCTGCAGGAGGTCGTGGACACGCTGAGGGAGAGTATGCTGAAAAACCGCTTCGCTATGGAGCGTTTCTGCTATGAACACGGCGGGAAAATCAGCGGCGGCTGGACACAGAACTACGGCTACATCGTGGAAACCGAGCATTACCGCTACTGCCTGCGCTGCAATCCGTCTCCGGGCGATTATAACTGCTACTGTACGGCCTATGATCTGGATGTGCAGCGGCAGAACATGGCGCAGGAAGAAACATCCCACATGGAAATGGGCGGCATGGTATGAGTTGGAATGGAGGTCGTGCCAGAGGGCTTCCAGTTTTCTATGGCAGCTGCGCAGATTCCCGTTGACTTGTGGGCGATCCTGTGGTAGTTGTGTTGTGTACCGGCACAGGACGGAAAAATAAAAACTGGAGGTACAAAATGAAAAAACTGCAAATCATAGCGGGTATGCTAAGCGTACTGCTCCTTGTAGGCTGCGGCGGGACCGGAGTATCCGCAAAAACCGCAGGAGAAGATCCACCGCAAACAACATCTGCCGATGTTTCCAGAGCCGCAGCGGCGCAAAATGGAAACGCAAACCCTTCGGAGGTCGTAACACAAGATGAGGCAGAACGCCCCGGCCTTATCGATACGGAGCCGTCGGGAGAAAAGAAAATCACTTCCTCTGCCAGAGAAACAACGCCTGCGGCGGAAGATCCTCCGGTACAGGTGCTGCCTGCCGAGACTGTGCCGCCTGAAACTCCGCCCACAGGATCCGACCCCTCTGAACCCGTGACGGATGAGGCAACTCCCCAGCCGGAGGAGAAATCTTTTAACATAGGCTACTGGCTGGCCTACGCCAAGGACTATGCCGTGAGCATCGGTCTGGTGCTGGATCCTGCGGCTGCCGGCACATGGGACACGCCCATCCGCTGCAGTAGCAAGACGGAAGATGTTCTGGCCGCCTATATCCGGGATGATCTGGCGTACTATAAGGATCAGGAAGGCTGCACCGCTGTGTGGATATGGACGGAACAGGTCGGAGACGGGCAGTATGAGCTGTTCATCGGACGTGGATAACGGAAGCTGTATATAGAGGAAAGGCTCTCGTCGAGAGCCCTTTTCTTATATTCAAATTTAAGAACGGGAGGTCTATTTTGAAACGAATCATCAAGTGCGGGACGGCTTTTCTGCTGGCGCTGGTGCTATGCCTATGCCTGCTGCCTACCACAGTCTTCGCCGCATCCAAACAGGTGTACATCTGGAATTTCCCTCTGTCAGATGACACCCTGAAATCCAGCGGCAACTGGGGCCACGGCGTGCTGAATCTGCGCTTTGGCTACCGGGTATCGGCCACAAGCTACACGCAGTTCCGGTGTCTGGACTCCTGGCAGGGAGAGGTGGCCTACTGCATCGAACCCGGCGCACCACAGAAAAACTACGATTCTCTCACCGATCATGACGATACATGGTGGGATCACCTGACTCTGCCTGACGGGCATCCCCTTACGCCCCGTGAGGTGCAGCGGCTGATTGGCCGCATTATGAGCTACGGCTACCACGGCACCATTGGCGGCGGCTGGTGGGCAGATGTAGAGAGTACGGCGGAAAAGATGGCCTGGGCCTATGCCACGCAGGTCCTCATTTGGGAGGTGGTGGCAGGCGAACGGGACAGCAGCTTCCGTCATATTGATGTGAAGTCTATGGGTTATAACGAAGCCTTGGAACGGGTGGATAGTACCCATCCCCTGCGGAGTAAAATTCTCAGCTACTATAACTCCATCGTGTCCTCGGTGCAGACCCACAGCAAGCGTCCCAGCTTTTGCGGGTCTTTGCCTTCCAATGCGGGGACGCTGGAACTGAGTTGGGACGGAAGCAAGTTTGTGGGCAGCATCACGGACACCAATGGAATGCTGGGAAAGTACAGCTTCGGCTGTGAGGACGCGGACTTGACTTTCAGCAAGAGCGGGAATGTGCTGACGGTTTCCACGGAGAAGCCCATTTCGGAGGCGGTCACCGTGGTGGGCAGCAAGAATGGCACCACCCATGCGGGCGTGGTAGTCTGGGGCGACGGCGTGTGGGGGCCCTCGGGTGGCATCCAGGATGTGGTCACTTACTCGGCCAGCGTCCGGGACCCGGTAACGGCTTATCTCAAAATCAAGACCGCTGCCATCCCCGGCAGGATCACGGTAAAGAAAGTGGACGCCGAAGGTGCGCCTTTGCAGGGGATTCGGTTTCTGCTGGAATCCTCTGCGGACCAGGTGAACTGGCAGGATGTGAGCACAGCGGAAACGGGTGCGGGCGGCTCGGTTTGCTGGGAAGATTTGACAGCAGACGGCGGCACCTACTACCGGGTGACGGAGGTGCAAACGGCGGAGGGAATGACGCTGCTGACGGAGCCTTTGTTTTTGGGGACGCTGGATGCAAGCGAACACGACATCACCATTACCGCCTGCAACAATGCGGGCTTTGCGCTGCCCTTTACGGGCGGGGCGGGATTCACAATTTATATTCTGTTTGCGGCACTCATGCTCGGCATGGGTGTTTATTTTTGCAAAAAATCTTGCATGAAAAGGAGAACTGAACTATGAAGAAAACGAAGCGACTTTGGGCGCTGCTCCTGGCTGTGGTCATGGCCTTGGGGCTTATCACCACGGCGTTCGCGGCGCCGACCATTGACTCCGAGCGAAAGGCGTCCCTTTCCCTTTACAAGTACGACATCACGGCAGCCAGCGCAGACGGAGCGTGGGATGCGGCGTCCTATGTCAGCACCGGTGTGCAGGACGATGCCGTTACCGACAAGCTGGCGCAGTACGCCATCCAGGGCGTGGAGTTCACCTATCTGCGGGTGGCGTCCATCTCCACTTACAGCCAGCGGGAGAGCGGTCAGTACAAGGTGGGTGTGCTGTACGGATTTGCGGACGACGCAGTGCTCCGGGCCATTGGACTGACTAAGGCGGACGCTTACAAAAGCGGGAACGGCGTGTTCTACTTTACATCCGACAAGCTGAACAAGGCCCTGGCGGATGCTTTGGCTGCCAACGCCACTACCGTTAAAAATGCGCTGGAGATTGCCGTCCGGAACGGCGGCAAGGCCATGCCCGAGACGGACGCAAACGGACACAGCAAGGTCGGTGGTCTGGAGCAGGGGCTGTATCTGGTGGTGGAGACCCGTGTGCCGGAGAATGTTATCAGCACCTGCAACCCCTTCTTCGTGTCTCTGCCCATGACCACCATGGACGGCAAAAATTGGAACTACGATGTGACTGTGTACCCGAAGAATCAGACCGGCAATCCCACACTGGAAAAAACCGTCCGGGAGGATAAAAACAGCACCGGCAAGAATACCGGCAGTCTGACCGACATTACGGATGGCTATGCACATACTGCCACCGCTTCCGTGGGCGATGTGGTAGACTATCAGATCATCAGTACACTGCCCACCATTACCTCCAAGGCTACCAGTTTGACTACTTATACCTTTGCGGACACGCTGCGTGAGGGGATTCGCTACAACAGAAGCGATGTGGTCATTGAGTTCTTCCGGGATGCCGGATGCACAGATCAGATCACGGCATGGGACGAGGATTCCGGCAAGTTCGCCGTTAGCTATGATGACGCTGCCAACACCATGACCATTGGTATGACGGAGACAGGGCTGGCGGACATCAACGAGTCCGAGAGTGTCTACACGGACAGCGTGAAGCGTGGTTACAGCGACTGCACCATGCGGATCACCTATGCGGCCACCCTCACTGCTGATGTGCAGCTGGGCGATACCGACAACCCCAACGAGGTGGTCCTGACCTGGAAGCGCACCAACACCAGCTACTATGATACGCTTCAGGACTGCTGCCATGTTTACACCTACGGCGTGGATGTGCTGAAGCAGTTTTCGGACGGCAAGGGCGACCTTGCGAATGTCAACTTCCTGCTGCATAACGACACGGACGGCTATTATTTGACGGCGGAGCTGGTGGACGGCGTGTACTATGTTACCGGCCACGAAGCGAAAGGGAACAAGGCCACGGTGTTCGTGCCCAACGGAGAGGGACACATCCGGGTCATGGGTCTGGAGGACGACACCTATACGCTGACAGAAACCGCCACAGACAAGGGTTATGTGCTGCTGAAGGACGGCGTGGAGATCGTCATTACCGCTGCGGAGAGCGAAAGCGCCTGCGATACCTGCGGCGCAAAGCTCCTGACTGCCAGCGGCACCGTCAACGGCGACGCAGTGGACATGGAGGATGGCAACGCCATTGTGCCCCTGACGGTCATCAATAACCCCGCCTTCGACCTGCCCAAGACGGGCGGCTACGGCACTTGGATGTTCACCGCGGGCGGCTGCATGCTGCTGGGTGCGGCGGCGTTCATTGTGGCCCGTGGACGGAAGCATAACAGAAACGACCAGTGAAGTGGCGACTGCTGGCGGTGGCCTGCGTGCTTCTTGCACTGGGGTTGCTGCTCTATCCGCTGCTGGGTGAGCTGGTGAGTGAACGGTATCACTCGGATGTGAAGACGGTATATGCCAATGCCATTTCGGACGCCGATGACGCAGAGCTGGCCGAGCAGCGGCGGACGGCGGAGGAGTACAATGCCTTGCTGCGGGGTGAGGCGGCGGTCAGTACGGGAGGGGCTTCTGCCCCTCCCCTGCTCTATGCGGAGCAGCTGACCATGGGCGGTGCCATGTGTACCATCGACATCCCGAAGATCGGCGTGTATTTGCCGGTGCGGCACGGCACGGAGGCGGAGACGCTGGAGCGGGCCGTGGGGCATGTGGTGGGGACTTCTCTGCCCGTGGGCGGAGATGGCACCCATGCGGTGCTGTCGGCCCACAGCGGGATGGCTTCGGCGAAGCTGTTTTCGGACATTGATCAGTTGGCGGAGGGTGATGTTTTCTATATCCATGTGCTGGGCGAGGTGCTGGCCTACGAGGTGGACCAGATCGCCACAGTGCTGCCTGGGGACACATCGCTGCTACAAATCGAGGACGAGCAAGATTTGGTGACGCTGGTGACTTGCACGCCCTTTGGTGTGAATACCCACCGATTGCTGGTGCGGGGGCATCGGGTGCCGTATGTGCCGGAGCTGGTGACAGAAAGCAGCACGACGCAGAAGGCCGCTTCCTCATGGACGCAGCACTATCTCACTGGCTTGGGCGTTGGCCTTGGCGTGTTGGCTGGGGTTGGTGGTATCTGCTTTTTTGCAAGGAGGCGATGCCGTGGATAAGAAAGCTGCTTTGCTGGCGGTGGTGCTGGCGGTGGTGGGGCTGTTGGCTCTGCTGTGGCCGGTGGTTTCCGGGCATAGGCTGCAAGCGGACATGAGCGCGGCGGCACAGAGCTTTTTGGAGGAGGCAAGACAGCCGTACCCCGAGCTGCTGGCAGACTTGCAGGGATATAACCAGCGCATTTATACGGAGCGGCAGGCGGGACTGGCCGACGCTTTGGCCTGTGAGGAGCCTGCTGTATTGCTGAGAGACTACGGCGTGGAGGACGAGGTCATAGGGGTGCTGGAGATCCCTGCACTGGAGCTGGTCATGCCGGTTTACTTGGGCGCATCTGATTCGCATCTTGCCGCAGGAGCCACCGTGCTGGGAAACACTTCGGCACCCATTGGCGGCATAAATACCAACTGCGTCATTGCCGGGCATAGAGGGTGGTACGGTGCGGACTATTTCCGCCACATAGACCGATTGCAGGCGGGCGATACCGTAACAATTACAAATCTGTGGGAGACGCTCACTTATGCCGCGGTTGACATCCAGATCATCCAGCCCCATGAGGTGGAGAAGATCAGGATCCAGCCGGGGCGTGATCTGCTGACACTCATCACCTGCCACCCCTATGCCAGCGGCGGGCGGCAGAGATTGGTGATCTATTGCGAAAGAAGGAAGTGATGTAATTATGGAGCCTATTGGCAAAGCCACATTTATTGGAGACGATGATATTCTCTATTACGATGCAGAGTCGTTTCTGGACTGCATCCGGGAGGAACTGCCCTATCGGGATACCACCGGGTTTCGCTACGAAGTCCTGACGGACGATCCTGCCGTCTGCAAGGCGGCAGATGATATTTTACTGGATTTCTTCAGTGAGGATGATCCATATACGCTATCTGAATACACACAGAAAATAGGAGGGATCTAAAAATGTTTACATCCGAGAAAATGGTGAAATTCCTGCGGGAAAAATACCCGCCCGGCACCCGCATTCGGCTGGTTTCCATGGAGGACCCCTATGCGCCGGTAGCACCCGGCACAGAGGGCACGCTTGTGTGCGTAGATGACGCCGGGCAATTTCAGATGAAATGGGACAACGGGCGGACTCTGGCCCTCATCCCCGGCGAGGACAGCTTCACTGTCCTGCCGCCCGAACGCAGCGTGCTGAAGTTGTATATGCCGCTGACTGCCGAACTCTACGAGCCGGATGAGTGGGGCGATATGCCGGAGGAGGCGGAACGGCTCACCGGCGGCGAATTGGCATCGTATGAGGACAAGATCCGCAGCGCTTTATTCAAAAATCGCACGCAGGAGGAACAGGTCAGAGGCATCATGTACTGGTACAGAAAACCGGACAGCGTCAACGACAAGGTACATTCCGTTGTCTTCGATGTGGAGCAGCGGCACGGCAGGCTGTGGGGCGTGGCGGAGTGTCAGATCAGCGGCGAACTGTCGGCTGAAGAGCTGGCTGCGCTGAAGAAGTACATCTCCGGCCAAGCCTCGGATGGCTGGGGTGAAGGCTTCGAGCAGCGGGAGATCGCACTGGACGGCGGCCGGGAACTGTATGTCCACCTGTGGCAGGATGAGGACTGGAGTATCCGGACGGAGCAGGAGCGGTTCGAGCCTTACCGGGACAAGCTGCCTCAGCTGTGCTTTACCCTGCTGCCGGGTACGGGGCAGCTCATCTGCGTGAAGCGTGGGGAGAGCGGGTACTATCCCAGCGACTGGTCTACGCCGGACGCACAGGAAAACCGCCGCATTGCGGATGAGCAAAACCGGAAGTTGGGTGTGACACCCGCTCAGGAGGAAGCTATGAAGATCGGCAGCATGTGCGGCTGGGATGTCCCCGGCGCAGACCCGGATCACTGCATGGACATCGTGCAGCAGAGAGGAGGTATGGAACTTGGGTAAAAAGGTTTTTTCCGTATATATGGGCGATCCGGATAGCAGCAGCCACGCAGAGCTGGATCTGCCCGCCACGCCGTGGGAACTGATAGACGCACTGGATAAGCTGCGGCTGGAGGATGGGCGGGAATCCTATTGGCAGGTGGAGGACATTGGACGGTACGGATTTCTTGCCCCGCTCCTTGATGACAGTGACCTGTATCAGTTCAACGCCTTGGCGGAGCAGCTGAGCACATTCGACCATGTAGAAGCCATCGCTTTTGAGGGACTGGTGCAGATGGAGGTCGACAAGCTGTGCCAAACCAATGGCGGTGAACTGACCCTCCAGCGATTGCTGGATCTGGCATACAGTGTGGATGGCTGCCATGTGGTGCCGGAGGTCCGGGATGATGCGGCATTAGGCCGGTTCTATGTGGAGAACGATTTCCTGTCGGAACTGGAACAGGTGCCGGATAGTGTGCTGGAGCTGTTGGACTATGCCAAGATCGGCGAAAAAATGCGCAGGGACGAACACGGCGCTATGACCCCGAACGGCTATGTAGTACGGGAAGCCGAGCTGCGGCAGGCCCCGCCCAACTTGGGCAGGCCGCCCCGGAAGCCGCCGTATATGATCCATTTCCTCTGTGTCAGTGATGTCCGTGCCGTAAAGTTGTACCTGCCCGCAAAGCAGGCGGAGCTGGATGCCGTGCTGGATTGTCTGGAGGTGGATAGCTGGCAGGAGGTGCAGCTGGAGGAATGTGACACCGCCATGCCGGAGATGTGGGCCTTCGTAGATATGGCTCACACCAGCATGGAGCAGGTCAATCAATTTGCGCAGTGTCTCGAAATGCTGGATGCAAATGGGGAACTGGCGGCGTTCAAGGCAGTGGCCAGTCAGCTGGATATTTACAAGCTGGAGGATGCCATGGCGCTGAAAGAGCACCTGAGTGAATACGCCTTCGAACCGAATATCCACTCGTTGGAGGATCGGGCACGGGAGGAACTTTCCCTTATGGCAGACGGGCCAGAGCTTGACCTGCTCATCCGGAATTTGAATCTCACCGCCTACGGCGCAGACCTGATGTATAGAGATAGGGGCATCCTCAGTGACTATGGCTATGTCCATCGTCCGGATGGACAGCCTATGCATCTGCCGCAGCAGGGCATGGATATGACCATGCAGTAAACTGAATCAATAATGGGGCCGCTTTCCGAAAAGGGACAGCGGTCCCACTTTTTGCACCCTTTTCGGTGAGCGGTACCCGGAAAGGAGTGCAAGAATGACGAAGGAGACCATCTCCCGGTATCTGGAGAACGGATGCAAGGGACATAAAAATGTGGTCAGCAGCCGGGAATTGGAGCGGGCGCTGGGCATCAGCGGAAACGAGCTTCGCAGGCACATCAACCGCCTGCGGCGAGGTACTGTGCCGATCGCAGCAGATCAGCGGGGGTATTACTATGCGGAGACGGCGGCAGAGGTCTATGCCACCATCCGAAGCCTTGAGAAGATGCGCAGCGGGTTAGATGCCGCCATTTCCGGATTGGAGCGGGCGCTGGAGAGATTCGGTGAGTAAGCAGATGACAAAGCTCATGCCGTGGGTAGGCGGCAAGGCCCAGCTCATGTGGGCCATCCAAATGCTGCTGCCTACCCACTACAAGACACTGGTGGATGTGTTTGGCGGCAGCGGCATTATCACCATGAATACTTCCGTCCCCAGCGGGTGTCTGCAGATCTACAACGACCTGAACCACGATTTATATAACCTGCTCTTCTGCGCCAAGGAGCGTCCGCTGGAGCTGGTCAGGGAGCTGGGCTTTCTCCCTATCAACGCCCACGATGAATTTGATGTATTGCAGCGTCAGCTGCAGGGCGAGGACTTCACCATGGAGTACATGGAACGGCAGTTGGATCTGACGGAAATTCTATTGCAGCCACCCCAGGCGGAGGTCGTGCGGCAGCTGCTTTTGGAGCGTGGCAGTTTAGGCAATGTGCGCCGTGCCGCAGCATTTTATAAGCTGCAGCGCTACAGCTACAATGGCAGCGGAGACAGCTATGGCGTAGGCTCCTGCGATATACGGCGGTTTTTCCGGGATCTGTGGGAGTGCTCCCATCGGCTGAAGGATGCGGTACTGGAAAGCAAGGATTTCGAGAGCATCATCACCGCCCGAAACGACCCGCAGACCGTGGTCTACTGTGACCCACCCTACTATGAGGCGGAATGCTATACGGTGGAGTTTCCCCGCAGCGACCACCGGCGGCTCCACGATGTGCTGGTAAAGCATGAGGGATTCGCTATGGTGTCCTATAACAACTGCCCGTACATACGGAAGCTGTATGATGATTTCTTCATCTACGAGGTGGAGCGCCCCAACAGCCAGTCCAAGAAGAAAAACAACAAGTACCGTGAGTACATCATGACCAACTACGATCCCCGTACCTTTGCGCCGCAGATGTCCTTCTTCGGTGACTATGACAGCCGGGGTAAATCGTGCAGGCTGGTGCATACACCGCAGCAGCCCTTAAAAGTATAGGAGGATTTTCGCATGAACAATGAAATGAAATTTGAAAAGAACGGCCTGCTCATTCCCAACGGTGCGCTGGAGGAACTGGGCTTGGTGGGCATCTCCCTGTCTGCATGGCTGGGACAGGACCACATTCTGCTCATGCCGCAGGAAATGACAGCACTGCAGCTGCTGCACGCACTGGAGGGCTTATCTCGGGCCTCCGTAGAACTGCTGGGTGTGCTGCAGGAGGCGTGCAGGATGCCCTGTGCAGCCGACTGCGAAAAAGACATGGAGGATGTGCCGCAGGTACCGGACAGCATCCGACCCCTACTCATGCTGAGTGGATGCTGTCCGTCCACACTGGCACAGCTTTTGGAGGAAGGAGACATTGTCTATGCTGCCGAGTGAGGCACTGTACCCCTACACGGCCAAAGAGGCTCGGGAGCGGGGCGAATTGGAGCTGTGGCGTGCCAACTTCCGCACCAACTGTGCCTGTGCCGGGGCCATAGAGCTGGCCATCCGCAGGGACTTTGACGGAATGCATCTGGGCGCCGACTGCGCCAAAAGCGTTATTGACCAGTATGGCTACAAGCGTGTGGGCTTAGTGCTGGCCAACACCTTGCAGGAGCAGTCCTATGACGGACGCTACCATGAGACCAATAAGAAGTGGAGCCGGACCATCTTCGTTCCCGAAGACGGAGGGCACCGGCATACCTTCCTCATAAACAGCCACCCCGCCGTGTTGGACGGATTCGTCAGCGAATACCGGGCAGAGCTGGCAAAGCTGCACCTGTTTGGCGCAGAACACTGTGAATCTAATTCCGGAGAGCAGGACTTCACCGGCAAGGTGCTGATCCTGTCGCCGGATACGCTGCGGGAATCCTACTGGCAGCCGGAAAACCAGCTATGGCTGCCCCTGAGCGGCTTTGGCTGTCGGCCTCACGCCCGTGGACGCTCGGTACTATGCACCTGTTTGGGAGACGGCGAGACCACGAGATGGAACCGATCCGAGTTCGCAGGCATTATCCGTGACGAGTGTATCCCCGACTGGGCAGCGGAGAAATTGGGCGAGCTGCGGCACGGGATACATGAAATGACAATGTAAGGGAGGACGCAAAATGAGAACTGCAAAGCGTATCATGCTCATTCTGAGCATCACGGCGCTGCTGTGCTGCCTGCTGTCTGTGGCGGCTTTTGCCGCAGGCAGCGGCGATGTAGCGGGCGCAGTGGAGAGCACCTGGACGGCGGCGTCCGGGCAAATCAAGTCGGTGGTCAACAAGGTGGTATTCCCCGCCATCGACATGATTCTGGCTATTTTCTTCTTCGTGAAGCTGGGGACGGCGTATTTTGACTATCGGAAAACAGGGCAATTTGAATGGACGGCTCCGGCCATTCTGTTTGCATGCCTGGTCTTTACGCTGACGGCGCCGCTGTATATTTGGGGGATCATCGGGGTATAACGGCGCAAGTCAATATTCCTCTTGCATAATAGCAGTTTAATGGTATAATATAGTTATAAAGCTGCTATATAAGGAGAGCGAATATGTATATCAAGCCAAGTGCCGCCATTCGGCAAAACTATAATGATATTGCGGAGCTGTGTAAGACGACCGGCGAACCCGTTTATCTGACCAAAAACGGCGAGGGCGATCTGGTAGTCATGGACATCGAGGCGTTTACCCATCGGGAAAAGATGCTGAAGCTGCGGGAAGAATTGCTTGCCGTGGAGGAAGATCGCCTGCACGGCGCTGTGGATCATTCCGTAGATGAGGTGGCCGCCATGATGGAGGTGGCGATCCAGGAGGTACGCCATGCCGGAGCATGAATCGTATCGAGTAGTCGTCTCGAAGCGGGCCGCCCAGCAGTTGGTGGAGCATGCGGCATTTGCCGCAAGGCTGGATGAAAAATTGGCGCACAAACTGGTTTCCGATTTTCGTCAGGCGGCAGTCTCTTTGGAACGATTTCCGTTTCGCAATTCTGTGCTGCGTTCCGAGGTTTTTACGGTCGAGAAGTATCGCAAGCTCATCTTTGACAAATACCACATTTTGCTGTATCAAGTAAAAGATCAGGTGGTCTATGTGGAGTATGTGATCGATGGGCGGCAGGATTATCAATGGTTGCTCACTCCGTGAAAGGCCAAGGGCGTTGGAAACAAAATAAAACTGTGACCAAAAAAACGAATATAGACAGAAGCCCTCTGCTGAATCAGCGGAGGGCTTTTTCATCTACAGCACACGCCTATCTTAGATGCCAAAAAGGCACTGCTGACTTTTTGCAGTCGGCAACGCCTTTTTGATTTGAGCCTATTTGCTTAATACGCAAAATCTGTTCCCAAGTTCATTTGTCTGGACATATCGTTGTGTACTGCCTCCACTTATGCTTGACATTGTCATAGATTTCACTGAAGAACTTAGGAGCCCTAAAGCTATTAGTCTTTCAGCTTGATAACCCCGACATTGCGGAGTATTAGAGATTTGTTTGTTATAAACAGCAAATAATAGTTTAATATCGGAAACAAACATACGGGAGGTCACGTCGGCAAGTTCACAGAAAGTATCCCAATCTATTTGCTCTTCCACATATGCTCTAAAAAAACGTGCTAATATCTCAGATTTTTTTAAATCAACATTTGAATTTAAAACTATTAACACACGTCCAAGTTCTTCCTCTGCAAATTTAGGATTATTGCGAAGATGTTTCTTATATTTTTGGAGTTTATCGGGAGTTATGGATTTTTCATTGAAGGTATTGATGAATTTAATGGTTTGCTTTAAGAGATTTCTGTCATGCAAATTTTGGGCCGTCTTACCTATGCCGACTAAAACGCTAACGATGGGGATGCTTTTGAAAACGCCATCGTCTAAAAGACTGTCAATGCCTAATTCAGCCATATCGATGCAAGCATCACTCAGGGTAGAATCCAACAATGTGGTTTCAAACGCAGGAACTATTTTGTCCATAAGTTCTTCCTTTCATTTGGGCTTCGGGGCTTTGCGTTTTTAGTTTCCCTCCCTGTTCTTTACCAGCGGAGGAAAACTCATACATATATCTCTTAAAAGTATATCATACAGAGTTGCGATTTGCCAAGGTGAACAAAGCAAATAAAATTAGAGCATGAAAGCAAAGCTTGCTGACAAAAAGATGAATTTGAAGTGCGCCAAAACCGTATCAGAAATTACAGCAAAAAATGCAAATCGCTTTGTGTTGTTGCACAAAGCGCAATCATTCAAAGTTGGCTTTGTAGTTGCACGCCCCTATATCTGAGTAATTTTCAATCAATGAAGATTACCCAGTTTTTCTATTTTCGGAGGTGATTTATTGTTTATATGGGACTTTGTAGCGGACAAAATACTGGGGCAGATCGTGGACTGGTTTTATGGACAGGTGGTGGGCTTTCTTGGGAACTTCTTTTCGGAGATGGGCAGCATGGGCGCTGAGCTCTTCGAGATGAACTGGGTGCAGAGCGTGGTGCTGTTTTTCTCCTATTTGGGCTGGACCCTGTTTGCCACGGGGCTGGTGGTGGCTGTGTTTGAATGCGGTATCGAGTATTCCGCTGGGCGGGGCAATGTGAAAGAGACGGCGCTGAATGTCCTTAAGGGCTTTCTGGCCGTCTCTCTTTTTACCCAGGTGCCGGTGCGGCTCTATTCTTTGGCAATTTCTTTGCAGGGCACCTTGACGGCGGGCATCACCGGCTTTGGGTCCACCAGCATCGGGGATGCGGCAAAGGCGGCGCTGGCAGATCTTGAAAACCTGGAAAGCCTAACGGAGTCCACCTATCCCCTGCGGGGCTTTGGGCGGGAGACCAGCGGGCTTATGGTTCTTTTCTGCCTTATCCTCATGGCCTATGCGGTCATCAAGGTGTTCTTTGCCAATCTCAAGCGGGGAGGTATTTTGCTGATCCAGATTGCCGTGGGGAGCCTGTATATGTTCTCTGTGCCCAGGGGGTATGGAGACGGATTCGTCCAGTGGTGCAAGCAGGTCATCGGCCTGTGTCTCACCGCTTTCTTGCAGGCCACCATCCTTGTGGCCGGGCTGATGGTATTCAAAGATCACGCCCTGCTGGGCTTGGGACTCATGCTCTCTGCCGGGGAAATTCCCCGCATCGCTGGGGCCTTTGGGCTGGACACCACCACGAAGGCCAATCTTACCTCGGCGGTTTACACAGCTCAGAGCGCCGTCAATATTGCCCGGACGGTGGCGACCAAATGAGGTGTATTACTATGGGCAGCCTGTTTGACGGCATTGGCGGCTTTCCGCTGGCGGCTATACACAACGGTGTCATCCCCCTATGGGTCAGCGAGATCGAGCCTTTCCCCATCCGAGTCACGCAACAGCGGCTGCCGGGGATGCTGCATTATGGAGATATTACGAAGCTGGATGGGGCCATGCTGCCGCCGGTGGACATCATCTGCGGCGGCAGCCCGTGTCAGGATCTGTCCGTGGCCGGAGCCAGAGCCGGGCTGGCCGGAGAGCGCTCCGGTCTCATCATGGAACAGATCCGCATCGTAAAGGAGATGAGAGATGCAGACAGATCACGAGGCCGGGCAGGTATCCATATTCGGCCCCGATTTATGGTATGGGAAAATGTGCCGGGAGCCTTCTCCAGCGGAGAGCGGAAGGGCGAGGACTTCCGCATCGTCCTGGAAGAGATCGTCCGAATTAAGTGCGGTACCGTTCATGTCCCTGGACCTTACCCCTGGGCATGGCAACCTGCTGGGCGAATCCTACTGGGAACTGATTTCTCCCTATGCTGGCGGTGCCTGGACGCTCAATACTGGGGTGTCCCCCAGAGGCGCAAGAGAATCTTCCTTATCGCGGATTTTGCAGGGCGCACCGCCGACAAAGTATTATTTGTCAGCGAAGGCTTGCATGGGGATACTGCGCCGGGCGTTTGAACGGGGTAAAGCGCTGCCAAAGAAGCTGGAACGGGCGCTGAAGATCCAGGCGGGTCTTGCGCTCCCGGACGGCCAGATCACAGATATAGATGCCTATCACATCAACCAGCGGGACGAGGGCATCGACCTGCAAGGGGTGTCTGGTGCTTTGATGGCCACCTCAAATATGCAGATGCAGACTTTCGTGACGCAGGCAAGTGAAAACACTGAGGGCTTTGACGGCTACAACGGAGACTTGACCGGTGATGTGGCGGCGACCTTGGGCGTGAACTGTGGGATGTCCACCGGCAGGAATGGCGTTATAGCCTTTGCGGCCAACCAAAGAGATGAGGTTCGTGACTTACATGATGTGGCGGGTGCTCTAAATGCACAGCCGGGAATAAAACAGCAGACATTTGTCGCCGGTTTTTCTGCAGGTGCCGGAGCCAGTGCCGGGAGCATCGGATACCACGAAAGTGTTGCCCCAACACTGAAGGCAAGCGCCAGCGGCAACAGTATGCCGTCTGTGCTGTGCATCAACGATCAAGGCGGTCAGGTCATGGAAATTTCCGAGGGTATGACAGGTACACTGCGGGCGCAGGAGCACGGCCATCAGCCGTTGGTGTATGAAAACCACGGTATTGACAGCCGCTACCGACAGATGGAGGAGGTTGCACCCACCATGTCAGCCCGCTATGGGGCGGGTGGCAATAATGTACCGCTGGTGGAGCAGGAACCTGTGATCTGCATTACGGGAAATGCCATAGACCGCCAGCCACAGAACGGCGGGAACGGCATCGGATACCAGCAGGACATCGCCTATACCCTGACTGCCACAGATCACCATGCGGTCTACAGCCGCCAGCGTGTGGATGACTTCAGGGAAAATGCTGTGGTCAGCACACAGAGCGCACGGCAGTGTAAAGATGCCGTCGATCTCGTTTGCCAAAAGACAGATGTCCATGCCCATCTCATTCGCCGCCTGACTCCATTGGAATGTGAGAGATTGCAGGGCTTCCCGGACGGGTGGACGGACATCCCCGGTGCATCCGACAGCGCAAGGTATAAGGCCTTGGGCAACAGTGTGGCCATCCCTTGTGTGGACTTCGTGATGCAGTGTTTGGTGCAGGCCATCCAAATGGGCGCATATGTTCGTTAAACTTGTCCAGTATGCTGCCTTTGCACTTCTATTCTCGTTAGACTTGTCAATAGCTTATGCGCCGCAGTTGGGCTATGCTTTGCTTGCCTCGGGAGAGGCGGAAAGGAGCAGGCTATGGAAGAAAAAAAGAACCTCTGCGCACCCATCCCGCTGTCGCTGCACCAGCGGCTTCGTGCGGAGCAGGAGCAGCGGGGCCAGACCCTGTCCGACTACATCACGGACATACTCAGAGAACATTTTGAAGGAGGAACACGAACCATGCACGCTAACAACCGTACCATCGCCTTTCAGGTACCGGAGGAACTCTTCGGCCGGCTGAAGGACTATCTGGCCAGGAACGGCCTGAAGCAGAAGGATTTCATTCTCGGTCTCATTGAGCGCGAGCTGAATGATGCCGGGAACGAAGAATAAAACACACAGAAGTCGCAGGCGCACACCTGCGGCTTCGCTTTTGGGAGGAGAACTATGTATCTATACCCCGAAAATTTAACGGCCCGGCCTATGCTGTGGCTGTGGACGCTGCGGGATGTGGCGTGGATCGGGACAGGGCTTTTGCTGTCGGTGCTGGCGCTGACCCAGACCGGCAGCATGATCCCCTTGGTCATTACAGCGGCGCTGGCCTTTCTCTGTATTCGGCACGGAGGGATCAGTATGCTGGATTTCCTGCGCTATGCTGCGGCGTTTTTCTTTTTCGGACAACAATATTATGTGTGGAGGGAATCGGCATGAGCAGGAAAAAATCTACCCGGCAGCTCATCGGCATCGATGATATTAAAAATGACAGCGTCGTAACGGCGGACGGAGAGCTGGCCTTCTACTTCGTTCATCCCAGCAATCTGAATGTCCTGCCCGAACAGGGCGTTCGGGCAAAGGTACAGGAGCTGCTGGGCGTGCTGAAGGGTATGGCGGAGCTGGAGCTGCTGGCCCTGGACTCCAAGGAGTCCTTTCAGGATAACCGCCAGTTCTACCGGCAGCGGCTGGAGGCGGAAGACATGCCCGCCATCCGTGGGCTGCTGGTGCAGGATCGCCAGCATCTGGACAGCGTCCAGACCACCATGGCCTCCTCCCGTGAGTTCTGCTTCGTTCTGCGACGCAGAAAAACGGACGGGGCCATGAACTATGCACCCCTGGAGCAGCAGTTCCGGGACTGCGGATTTGTCGTTCAGCGTGCGGAGGGCCAGCAGCTTTTGGAGCTGCTGGCTATTTATTTTGAGCAGGACGCCACCCACGAGGTATTCTACTTTGCAGACGGGGCGCAGCGGCTGACAGCGGAAACGGAGGTTTGAAATGCGAATTCTGAAAGTGGAGCCGGGAAAAGCTCCGTATGCGAAAGAGATGGCGGAGGGCCTGAAAGCCATCCAGCGGGAGGTAGAGGGTCTGTTCCAGCCCCTCTCTATGGGAGACGGCGTTATCCTCTGCTGTAACGATGAGGGAAAACTGAACGGCATGCAGCCCAACCGACGGCTGGGAGATGACATCATCTGCGGGCCTTTCTTTTTGGTGGGAGATGACCATGCAGGGGGCTTCTGCTCCCTGACGGAGGAGCAGATACAGCGGTATACGCAGATATTTCAGGAGCCGGAACAGTTTACCGGGCAGGAGCCGGAACTGGAGCCGCACATGGAACTATATATGTGGTGAGGAAGAAAAATGAAGAATCCATTTTCTAAAAAGAACCCTTCCCAGCAGGAAGCGTTTCTCCGCACTTATCTGGACCGCATCGCACCGGGGGTGGTGAAATTCGAGGTGGATCATTACATCTTCGGCAGCACCTATCGCTGCGCGTGGGCGCTGCGGGAATATCCGGCCAGCACCGAGGCCCAGGCGCTCTTGCGGGAGCTGGGCGAAAAAAGCGGTGTGACGCTGCGCATTTACTGCCGGCAGGTGTCCCCCGGCGAGGAGGACAGGATCATCGACAACGCCAACAAGAAAAACAAGCTGGACGGCTCAGACCCCAACAAACTGCGGCAGGCGGTGGCGGCGGAGAGCAATCTGCGGGATGTGGCGGAGCTGGTGCATAAAATGCACCGGGAGCACGAGCCGCTGGTCCACTGTGCCGTGTATTTGGAGATGACGGCGGACAGCAAGGAACGGCTTCGTCAGCTCCAGACGGATGTACTGACGGAGCTGGTGCGCTGCAAGCTGAATGTGGACAAGCTGCTTCTGCGGCAAAAGCAGGGATTCTGCTGCGTCAGCCCTGTGGGCAGTAATGTGCTGGGTCGGGAGTTCGAGCGGGTACTGCCCGCCAGCAGCGTGGCCAATCTCTATCCCTTCAATTACTCCGGCAAGACAGATCCCAACGGCTTTTACATTGGGAAAGACAAGTACGGCAGCAACATCGTGGTGGACTTTGACCGTCGGGACAGCGACAAGACCTCTGCCAACATCCTTATCTTGGGCAACAGCGGTCAGGGCAAGAGCTATCTCATTAAGCTGCTGATCTGCAATCTGCTGGAAGCGGGCAAGGCGGTGATTGCCCTGGACGCCGAGCACGAGTTGGAGGAGCTGTGTGAAAACTTAGGTGGGTGCTTCATTGACCTGATGGCCGGAGAAAAGCGCATCAATGTGCTGGAGGTGCGGAGCTGGAACGAGGACGCCGACAGCGCCACGGATGAAACAGTCCCGGAGGCCTTCCGAAAGTCCACCCTGCTGGCTCGGCACATTTCTTTTTTAAAGGACTTTTTCCGGGCGTACAAAGATTTCTCCGACCCGCAGCTGGACACCATAGAGATCATGCTGTCCAAATTGTATGCCCGTTGGGGCATTACGGAGGAGACGGAACTGCGCCAGCTTGCCTCGGAGGATTACCCCATTCTCTCTGATCTGTACGACCTCATGCAAGAGGAGCTGGCCCAATACAAACCGGGTGCGCTGTACACGCAGGAGCTGCTGCAGGAGGTACTGCTGGGTCTGCATTCTCTATGTGTGGGGGCGGATGCACCGTTCTTCAACGGACACACCAATATCTCCGGCGACCGTTTTCTGGTGTTCGGCGTAGGCGGTGTGCTGACGGCGGCCAAGAGCCTGCGGAATGCCCTGCTGTTCAATGTGCTGGCGTATATGTCGGACCGGCTGCTGACGGGCGGCAATACCGTAGCGGTGCTGGATGAGCTGTACCTGTGGCTGTCTAACCCGGTGGCCATTGAGTACATCCGCAACTGTCTGAAACGTGTGCGCAAGCGGGACTCGGCGCTGGTAATGGCTTCTCAAAACCTGGAAGATTTCGACCAGGAGGGCGTGCGGGAGATGACAAAGCCACTCTTTGCCATCCCGCCCCACCAGTTCCTGTTCAATCCCGGTTCCATCGGCAAGCGATTTTACATGGACATGCTGCAGTTGGACGAGGCGGAATTTGAACTCATCCAGCGGGCAAGGCGGGGCGAGTGCCTGTATAAGTGCGGCATGGAACGGTACCATTTGGAGGTGAAAGCACCGACGCATAAGGCGGCGCTGTTTGGCTCGGCTGGTGGTCGGTGATGGAGGAGGTGACTTTGCTTGAGCGCACAGCTTGTTCGGCTGGCGACCGCCGTTCTGACCAGCGAAAAGGGCCGCAAAACAGTCGGGTGGGTGCTGGCGGCGATTTTGTCGCCGGTGATTTTATTGGTGGCGTTCTTGTGCTGTGTAGGTTCCGGCACAGCCGAGCACAACGGCGCTGTCGTATCGGCGGCGTTCTATGGGACGGAGCTGTCTGAAAGTGTCCCGACAGAATACCGGACGCAGCTCACGCAGATGCGGGGATCCTTCTCCCATCTGGATGCGGCGGTGGCCGAGGTCAATCAAAAAGCCGAGGGAAACAGTCTTGATCCAATACAGGTCAAGGCTGTTTTCTTTGTCCTCTGCTTTGGAGAGGATGCGCTGTCACAGGCAAATGCAGAGACGTTTGTGGCTTGCTTCTATGAAACGGAGACGAGGGTGCGGGAGGAGACGGGCGAAACCTATGAAGTGGCCGTACCGCTCCCTATGGAGGAAGTCTATGCGCAGTTATCCGTATGGCGGGGCCGTGCGGTCACGGCAGAGGAACGCTCCAATGCCGTGAAGATCTATTCCATGGTCATGGGCAGCGCGGGCGGCGGTACCTATAACGGGGCCTATGAGCCGGGCGGCAATGCGCCGATGGAACTGGAGGCATCCATGTTTACAGACCCTGCCACAAAGAACAGTGCAGATCTGGCCATCTATGCCGCCAACGCATGGAACTCCGGCTGGGGTTATGTGTGGGGCACTTTTGGGCAGGTACTGACGCCGGAGCTGCTGCAATATAAGATCTCGCAATACCCGGAGGGCGTAGGGGATGAAGCCAACTTCATCCGTTCCCATTGGCTGAACAGACGCACCACCGACTGCGTGGGGCTCATCAAGGGGTACGGCTGGCTGAACACCGAGACCATGGAGATCCAGTACGGCAGCAACGGTATGCCCGATGTGGGGGCGGACGGTATGTACTATAACGCTGGGCGCAAAGGCAGCATTGAGACCATGCCCGACACGCCGGGACTGGCCGTGTGGAAGTCCGGGCACATCGGTGTATATATTGGAAGCGGTGAGGTCATAGAGGCCATGGACACACGGTACGGCGTGGTAAAAACGAAGCTCCAGGGCCGGGGCTGGAGCCACTGGCTGGAGGTGCCGGGGATCAAGTATGACTAAGGAGGAACGGAAATTGGAAAGTAAGAATATCACCATTGGATTTGACGCAGCCAAATTGGATGCGCTGGAGTTTGTGCTCCGCAAGCAGCGGTCTTCCGTGCAGCGGCGCATGGAGGATGTGCTGCAGCAGCTCTATGAATCGGAAGTCCCGGAAGCGGTGCGGGAGTATGTGGACAGTAAGTCTGCTCCTGCGGCCAGACCCAGGCGGCCTGCAAAAGCATCCGTAACGAAGCAGAAAGAGGGCGATGAGCATGGCACAGCATGAAGAAATCGTCCTGTGGCTGGACCGGAGGTGGAAGAACGCCATTGAAAAGCACCTCAAGGGTGAGACGCTGCAGGAGCATTTGGAAACTGTGCTGGACGAGCTTTGCAATCGGCTTCCGGAACGGGAGTATGAGCGTATCAGCCGTGCAATCCAGTCGGAAGCTGCCGCACAGCGTGCGGAGGAAGAAGCGGCCCGGACTTATGCCGCCTACCATGTGGTGGAAAACGGGAAGGAGTGGTATTACAAAACTACCCCCGGCGAGGAACTGTTGGGTGCCGCAAGGATGCTCCGCAAATATCTAAAAGGCACAGATCGCAGCACTAGCAAATTCATCTCTCTGTATTCGCAGGCCCAGCCGATCACGCCGGAGGAGTATCAGCACCTGATACATCTGCGCATGGAGAATACGGGAAAAGTCACCGGCGTATTTGATTTGAATTTTGACAAGCGGGAGTTCTCCGCTGTCCATACCATAGAAGGTTGGAAAACATGGGCTATGCAGGATGTGTCTACAGCCGTCTATCGTGCAACACAAAAGCAGCTTGTTTCCGGGGATGTGATGCTGCAGAAACTGCTGGAGTGTCTGAACGGCAAAGAGATCACCTCGGCAGGACATCTCTCTGCACGGAATTTTTCTTTCGGTGAGGAGATCATCGAATCGGATGGCAAGCTCAACTTTTATCTGCAGGCGGACTTCGATGTGGATGCCGCCTTCGGTACATTCGTCTGCACTGATCAGAACGATGACTGGCTCAACATCTATGCCAACTACGACATCGAGAAGGGCCGCCCCTGTGATACACTGGAGCTGAATCTCTGCAAAGGAGATGGCACAGAAGAAAACTGGAGCTATCACCTCAACGCCGCTGAGCAGGAAGTCCTGCGGCGAAAGATGGAGGAGTACTGCCAGCAGCAAAGCGGCATGAGCCTGCATGAGTATGCCCAGCAGCTTCGGGAGGAACAGGGGCAGGCTTCCCAAACACAGCTATAGCCCCTGTTTGGCTCTGTGGGCCGCTGTGTGGCCTTGCGGGAGCACGGGAGGGCAAGGATAGCACCCTGGCAGTTTGAGAGCGGTTTCGGGCCGATTTTCGGTGCGCCGAAATCGGGGCAGGAGAAAAGCATTGGCGCTTTTCTGCGCCAATGCCATTCACAGCAGCCCGCAGTGCGGACTGCCACAAGGGTTTGCGGCATTTTGAAATTGACGCTGATCGTGCGGCGGCGAATATGCTTTGGCGCTATTTCTCGTAAAAATGCCCGCTTGCCCCGTGTTTGCAGGGCCTTTGGGAGGCGCTGACACTCAATGGAAGGAGGTGCAGTTCAATGGATAAAAACGGAAAAAGCCGACACTCTGTCTGGCTGTCAGACGAGGTGTGGCAAGAGGTGGATGCGCTCTATAAGCTGGATAATTGCCCCACCCGCAACGAGTTCGTGGAGAAGGCGCTGCGGCAGTATTGCGGTCGTCTGCACGCCGAGCGGACAAGTGCATATCTGCCCCACGCACTACAGGAGATGCTGGAGGGCACACTGGGCGTGTTCGGCGACAGGCTGGGCAAGCTGCTGTTCAATCTGGTGGTGGAGCACAACATGACCAACCATCTGCTGGGCGGAGACATAGACATGACCCGGGACGAGTACAACAAAATGCGCGGTAACAGTGTCCGGGAGGTGGCGGGTACGCATGGCAGCATCTCTTTTAGGGATGTGTTGCTATTTCACCGGGAGGAGTAACCGATGGCACGGCTGATACAGAAAAGCGGGTACATCCAAGGAGGCCGTGCGGCAAGATACATGGAGTATGTTTCCAAGCGAGACGGCGTGGAGGTCCTTCAAAGCACCGAGCCGGTGACTAAAAAACAGATGCAGTTCCTCACAAAGCTGCTGAAGGACTTCCCGGATGCAAAGGAATTGTTCGAATACAGAGACTACCTACAGACGCCCAACCGGGGTACGGCGTCTGCGTTTATTGCTGCTGCGTTGGATACGCATCTGCATGAATTGGAATCCGAGAGCGGATACATGGCCTACATCGCCAACCGGCCCCGGGCGGAAAAGCGCGGCGGTCACGGGCTATTCAGTGCGGCGGATGTTACGGATCTCAAGGCGGCAAAGAATGAACTGGAGACTCACGCCGGAAAAGTGTGGACCTTCATTTTCTCCCTGCGGCGGGAGGATGCGGAGCGCCTGGGATACAGCAAAGCAGCCACATGGCAAAATTTATTGAAGCAGGAGAGCCACTCCATTGCGGAGGCCATGCGTATTCCACCGGAGAAGTTTCGTTGGTATGCGGCATATCACGACGAGGGACACCATCCGCATATACACATGATGGCGTGGTCGGACGATCCCAAGGTGGGGTTTCTAACGCAAAAGGGGATCGCATCGATTCGGTCCAAGATGACGAACGAAATTTTTCGGGATGAGATGACGGAGCTTTACATTCGGAAGGATGCCGCCTACAAGGAGAGTATACAAACCGCCAAGGCATTGTTACTGGAGCGCATTCGGGCGTTGGAAACCGGTGCCGCCGATGACCCCGGGCTTGTGAAAGAGCTGCAAGAACTCTCCCAGGCACTGGCGCAGGTCGGCGGCAAACATGTCTATTCCTATCTGCCAAAATCGGTCAAGGCACAGGTGGATGCCATTGTGGGGCGGCTGGCGCAGCTCCCGGAGGTGGCGGCTTGCTACGACCAATGGTGGCAGCTGAAGGACGAGATTGCGGGCTACTATGGGCAGAACACGCCGCACCACCAGCCGCTGACGCAGCGAAAGGAGTTTCGCTCTCTTAAAAACTGGATCATCCGAGAGGCAGAGGATATCTCGTTTTCCCCGTCTGCTGACAGTGTGGAGCCGGGGGAAAAGCAATCGATAGAGAAAACGCCGCCTATCCGTGGCTCTGTTGATGCGCAGCCAGTGGGAGAAGCTGTGTCTGCAAGGCATATTCCGGCAAATGCGGTCATGCGGCTGCTGCATCATATGGGGCAGATATTTAGGACGAGTATGCCGGTCATCCCACCTGCGCTGCGTATTGACTCCAAGCGCCGCAGGCGGTTACAGGAGAAGCGCATGGCCATGGGCCACAAGCGGAACGATCATGAGGACGAGCAGCTCCACCATGTCAACAACAACACCATGCGATAATGCAAGGAGGGAAATGCATGGGCAAATTTGTATATTTCACATCCGCAGAGAAACGGCAGGCCAACGAGGTTGACCTGCCGTCTTTTCTGTTGGATCGAGGCGAGAAACTCATTATGGCCGGACGGGAGTACCGGCTGGTCAGCGACCACAGCATCACCGTGCGCGGACCGATGTGGTATGACCATGCCGCACGGAAAGGCGGACGCGCCATCAGCTTCGTGCAGCAATTCTACGACAAGACCTATCCCGAAGCGGTGTCCATACTGCTGGGCCGGGACGGACAGGGCATTATTCCCATCGCAAAGCAGGAACCGGAGCCGCAGGAGCCAAAGCCCTTTGCGCTGCCGAAGCCTTACTTGACTATGCGCAGGATGTATGCCTATCTCACCAAACACAGGTGCATCGACCGGGATGTGGTCACGGCGTTCGTGCAGGAGAAGCTGCTCTATGAGGACGACCCACACCACAACTGCGTGTTTGTAGGGCTGGATGAAAACAGAGAAGCCCGGCACGCACATCTGCGCAGTACCGGCTCCCAAGGCAAAGTATTCCGCATTAATGTGGAGAGCAGCGACATAAAACACAGCTTCCACAAAAACGGGACGGACCGTTCCCTCTATGTCTTTGAAGCACCCATTGATCTACTGTCTCACATTACCCTCTACCCGGCAGGCTGGCTGGAGCACAGCTATGTGGCCTGCTGCGGCACCTCCATCCAGCCTGTGCTGGAGCGCCTGCGGCAGAACCCGAAGCTGGACACGGTGTACCTCTGTTTGGATAATGACGAGGCGGGTGAGGATGCTTGCGACGGTATGCTGGACACCCTGGAGGATATGGGCTACGATGTGGAGCGCCTGCGTCCGGAGGGAAAGGACTGGAACGATGACCTGCGGGCAAAGCGGGGTGGCCATGGGTAATCTATGGCTCCTCCTTGCAGCGGGCGGCGTCATGGCGGCGGTCATAGGCTTCCTGACGCTGCTGAATAACCGCTATACCCTCAACAACATTAAATCCAAAACCGTAGGCGACGGCCAGCATGGCACGGCGCGGTGGGCTACCGACGCGGAGATTCGCAAGGCCTATGCCCTCGTGCCGTTCCAAGCGGCAAGTTGGCGCAGAGGGCAGCGGCGCCCGGAAGTGCAGGGGCTGGTGCTGGGCAGCATCAGCCATAAGCGTGGCATCACCGCACTGGTGGATAAGGACGATGTGCATTGCCTTATGATCGGCGCATCCGGCGTGGGCAAAACGGCCTACTTTCTATATCCCAATTTGGAATATGCCTGTGCCAGCGGCATGAGCTTTCTGGCATTGGATACCAAGGGTGACTTGGCTCGCAACTACGGCGCCATTGCAGAAAAATACTACGGCTACCATGTATCCGTGGTGGATCTGCGAAACCCTACCCGCTCAGATGGCTACAACCTCATGACGCTCATCAACCACTACATGGATGCGGCGCAGGCCACCGGCAGCCTTGCCGCCCGTGCCAAGGCGGAGAAGTACGCCAAGATCCTGGCCAAGACCATCGTGTCACCGAATGGGGATACGGACTACGGCCAGAACGCCTATTTCTACGATGCCGCAGAGGGACTATTGACTTCCGTGGTGCTCTTGCTGGCAGAATTTCTGCCGCCGGATGGGAAACAGGAGCGGCGGCACATCGTGTCCGTGTTCAAGCTGGTGCAGGAGTTGCTGGCCCCCTCGGGGGTGCGGGGCAAAAACTGGTTTACCATCCTCATGGAAAAGCTGCCACCGGAGCACAAGGCACGGTGGTTTGCCGGGGCGGCGCTGAACACATCCGACCAGGCCATGGCCTCGGTCATGAGCACGGTATTGTCTCGCCTCAACGCCTTTCTGGACTCCGAGCTGGAGCAGGTGCTGTGTTTTGACAGCACCATGAACGCCGAGCGGTTTGCGGCGGAGAAGTCCGCTATCTTCCTGATCTTGCCGGAGGAGGATCAGACCAAAAATTTCATGGCAGGCTTGATGATCCAGACGCTGGCACGGGAGCTGTTCGCCGTGGCGGATGAAAACGGCGGACGGCTGCCGGGTCGTGTTGTGTTCTTCTGCGACGAGCTGGGGACCATGCCCGCCTTCGACATCCTGCCGCTGTTCAGTGCAGGCCGCTCCCGTGGGCTGACTATGGTGCCTATCATCCAGGCGCTGGCGCAGCTGGAGAAAAACTATGGGCGAGAAGGGGCAGAGATATTGACCGATAACTGCCAGGATACCATCTTCGGCGGCTTCGCGCCCAACAGCCAAACGGCGGAGAAGCTCTCAAAAGCGCTGGGCAGCCGCACGGTATTGTCCGGCTCGATTAGCAGGAGTAAGAATGATCCCAGCCAAAGCTTGCAGATGATGGAGCGACCCCTCATGACGCCGGACGAACTGAAATCCATCCCCAAAGGCAGCTTCGTGGTCATGAAAACGGGGACGCATCCTATGCAGACAAAGCTGCGCCTGTTTCTCGACTGGGGCATTACCTTTGGCGAGCCGTACATCACCCCGGAGCATGCGGCACGGCCTGTGGCCTATGCCAGTCGGCAGGAACTATTCCTCCGCATCGACCAGGCCTACGGAAAGAAGAATAGTCAGCCTACACAGGTACCTGTTGCCGAGCGGAGAAGCCCCTATTCGGCAATGGGACTTTACAATGAGGACGCAAAGACATGAGTTACTTTGGAAGCATCTATGCGGATCAGGAACTATCCCATCGGGCCAAGACGGTCTATATGTACCTCAAGGACCGCTCCAACGCCGACGACACCTGCTGGCCCAGCGTCCGCAGGATCGCGGAGGACTTGAAGCTGTCCCGCCGCACCGTGCAGCGGGCCTTGGCGGACTTGACGCATCACGGATTCTTAGAGTGCACCCATCGCCGTCGTCCCAATGGTAGCTTGACCAGCAGCCTGTATCGCATCAAATGAACGCAGACAGAGCGCACCTCCCACCAAGGGGAAGGTGCGCTCTCGAGTTGTCACGAGGGTAGCGTCACCATGGCGCATCCAGAAGAACTCACTCTATCGGAGGTACTAAGACAGAGAAAGAACAAACAATAGCTCCTATGATCAGAATCTTCCGCCCTGGAGAAGCATGATGAGCACCCCGAAAAGCACAAATGCAAGTATCGGGAAAAGAGCTCGGAGGGTATTGCCTATCCTCACTTTTCTCTCGTATGCCGCATCCTCGGCGGACATGCCGTCTTTCGCTTCCTTCTCGTCGGAACGATCCTTTAGCCTTTATTAGCTACTGTAATTTGTAACTGTCATCCAGTACCAGTTACTGACTCCTGAGCAATGTGTCAATCTCAGCAATACGATTCTTCACCTTGCTCAGCTCCCGGTGCCTGGCGGCAAGCTGCTTCTTGTCTTCTACATCGTGTGATGATATAATTAACGACATATAATGACATCATTATTGTAGGAGGGAATTTCGTTGATTATCTACTTACAGATGATAGAAAGCGACGAAGATAAATCCAAGTTTGAACAGCTTTACATAATGTACAAGGGCTTGATGTTCCATGTTGCCATGAAAATTCTGAAGAATGAATTTGATGCCGAGGATGCAGTACATCAGGCGTTTCTATCCCTTATTGAGAATCTGAAAAAAATATCGGATGTCAAATGTCCAAAAACCAGAGCTTATATCGTTATTATTACAGAACGGAAAGCAATAGATATCATTCGCAGCCGATCAAAACTGGTAGATATGGAATTTTGGGAGAGTACCTATGGCATCGAAATCCCATTGCCTGGTGATCATGGTTTGGCCGATGCTATGGCACGATTACCGGCTGCCTATCGTGATATCCTATTGCTGCGCTATTATAATGGATACTCTGTACGAGAAATATCATCTATGCTGCATATAAAAAAGGATACCGCACAAAAGCAGCTTTGGAGAGCCAAGGCCGCTTTGCAAAAACATTTGAAAGGAGATGCGTAAAATGTCAAACATGGCATGGTCAGAACAGGAACTGGCCAACGCGGCAAAGCGTGTAGCAGAGTCCATGCTTACTTCATTCCCGTCTCCCAGTGAATGCGAACATGTATTTTCCGATGATTTTGAACATAGCATGGAGATATTACGAAAAAAAAGCAAGCGTAGGGTTGTTGCGCATAAAATATGGCAGCGGGCTGCGGTAATATTAATTGTGACGATTCTGTCTGTCAGCACATGGCTGACAGTTGATATACAGGCAAGAGAGCGCGCCTTCCAATGGATAAAAGAAATCTACGAGAGCATAACGATCTATCTTTTCAATAGCGAAGATAATGAAATAGATCACATCTGTTATGAGCCGTCGTGGATACCGGACGGATTTTCGCTGGTAGATAACTATCAAGATAGCGATTATTGTCTTCGCGTATATGCCAACGATACCGGAGAAAAAATGTTTTCTGTTGAATATACCTTGATGCAGCATACCAGCATGAGCACAACAGCACAGGAGTATAGCGAAGTAGTCAAAGTCGATATCAACGGAATTCCAGCAGATTTATACATTGGCAATGAAACTTCACCAGAAAAAGCTTTAATATGGGTGGACGAAGCGAATCAGGTTGTGTTTAATATACAGGGAAATATCAGCAACGAGGACATAGTGCACATAGCGCAATCCCTTATTTTGTCGATTCCTACAAAATAATAAAATCATGTAATTATGGTGTCCAAAAAGCACCCCCTTTCTCCGTTCTAATGCTTAGAAGAATAGAGAAAGGGGGTGTATTTATGAAAAAAAAGACGATTTCTCTCATCCTTGCATTGATCCTGTTGTTATCCTGCTCCGCGACAGCGCAAGCTACATCCGTACAAGCAGCTACGCCGTCGGCTTCAATCACCATCAATGGAACAACAGCTACATGCAGAGTGTCTATCGCCAAGCCTGGAAAAACCATCCATGCAACACTTCAATTATGGCAAGGCCGTACGATGATCGACTCCTGGAGCGGTAACGGGACATCGTATCTGCTTATCACAGGCTCTCATGAGGTAACAAAAGGGAAAACATATACAGTAAAAGTAGTATGCACAGTTGATGGGCAAAGCTTTTATGTGAATCCCGCTACTGCAATCACTGGTTTTAGTGTAAATGTGTATTCCTACCATCGTCTTACACCCAGAACAAAAGATGATTCATCAGCTGTGTATTTTTATTATCGTGACGGAAAGCGCGATCACATCAGAGCAAGAGCCCTTGGTGGATCCGCACAAAACGGATCGATGAATAACTGTACTGTATCTGGCGGAACTCGCGTGAATTATGTGACATGTCACAACGGGAATAAGTACAGTATCCATTCCTTCATTAATGAGGACGGCTATCGCTGGGCAACGCTCTCCTTCTCGTGCCCCAATCTTTTTGGTGAAACCATGTCCGGTGAATGGAGCCCTGATAGCGCAAACTCGTATAAGGATGCAACGCCCTGACAGTAAATCAAATACAAAGCATTCAAAACAAGCCGAGATGGAGCAGTAAACATTAGCGGAGGAATAACATAATGGGGAACTGTATTAGAACCGAAATGTGGAAAGCATTTCACAACAAAATGATGCGCAGTGCATTGCTGATCGGTTTTATTCTTGTCATAGCTGATTTGGTTCAAACTGCAATTACCGTCAGTGACTTAGGCGCATCCTATGCACATTCCCCGGGCGGATATGATGGGTGCAGCTTATTTGTCAATTGGATCGGCGTCAACGGAGTCACCGTCGGGGCTGTAGTCTTCTATGCCGTTTGGCCATTTTTGGCTGCTATGCCTTATGGGTGGTCATTGTATGAGGACAACAGGTCTCATATGACAAATAATATTCTTACCAGAGTTCCGTATTCTCAATACCTAACAGCCAAAATGGCGGCTGTATTTGTTAGTGGCGGCATTGCTATTGCGTTGCCGGTAACTGCAGATCTGTTTGCATCTGCGATGATATGTCCCGCCTGTATTCCTCGGGTCACGCTGCCTATTACAGGATTCTGTTCGGGCACAGCCTTTTTGGCGAAGCTATACTATACTCACCCTTGGCTGCATGCAATTATCTGGTGTGTTATTGAGTTTTTCTGGGGCGGCGTTGCTGCCAGTCTGTGCATTATCGTCGGGCATAAGGTAAAACACCGATTCTTTGTGATAGCAACTCCGCTTCTGCTGTTCCTATTACTTGATTTCATTACCCCCATGCTTGCCGACGCAATGAACTGGTATATAGAGCTCTCGCCTTTAAGGCTGTGCAATTTGGCAAGTACAAATCCAAGCCCCACATGGATCGTACTTGTGGAACTTATTCTTTTGACATTCGTATCTGTTCTTACGGGGATATATAGGAAATACAGACATGAGGTTTTATAGGCTGTTGCGCTATGATCTGCGGCAGGGATTGCAAAGGAGAAACTATCTGATTGCCACTCTCCTCTTTTCCATGCGCTTATTCGCAGTATATCGCTCTGTGCAATTCTATTGCCATGTGGAATCCATTTCAAGCCGGGGTTCAATTGGCGACTATATGCTGTGTCTATTTCGTGGCATGGCAATCATGCAACACGGCTCTATGGAAGAAAAGGTGTCGATCCCCATCGAATGGCTGATTGTGTGCGGCTTTTGCCTGTATATAACAGCAGCATATCCTGCGCAAGGTATCAGTGTACAAGGTCAGCAAGTTTTCCTACGCACATCGCGTGTGAAATGGTGGCTGTCTAAGTGTATATGGTGCATAGCAAGCTGTACTTTATACTTTGCCTGTGAAATGATTGCCATAATAGGCACAGCGATTCTAACACCCGTTACCTTCGGCCTGAACAACACGCCCGAAATCACCGCATTCTTGTTTTCGGAGGTCTTGTGTGGAGAGACAATTTCACTCACGCCGGCAAGCGTTATCCTATATGCTCTGATACTTCCGTTTGTGACTCTTACGGCCGTATGTATGCTGCAAACACTCTTAAACCTTGTCGTCCGTCCGGCCATTAGCTTTCTAATATGCTTTGTCACATATATTGCTGCCGCATATTTCCCTATTGAATGGTTGGTCGGCAACGGAGCGATGGTGATGCGATACCAGCTTTTTGATGCAAATGGATTGAGTTATCGTAAAGAACTGGTGTTTACACTGCTACTGTTGCTCTTATCAATAGGCGCAGGATATTTACTGATACAAAGAAAAGACCTCATATCTCTTGAAAAATAGGACGGTGATACGATGAATATTGTGGTGGATCATGTCACAAAAACCATTCACGGAGCGGTCGTGCTGCAAGACATCAGTTTGAATTTTGAAAGCGGAAAAGTCTACGGATTGCAAGGGGAAAATGGATCGGGTAAAACGATGCTTTTACGTCTGATGTGTGGGTTGATCTATGCAACAGAGGGCAGTGTTTCAGTAAATGATCGCCGCCTGGGGAAGGATTTGGATTTCCCTGAATCTGTGGGAGTGATGATCGAGAGTCCCGCATTTATTGACGAGTATACCGGGCAAAAAAATCTGGAGCTGCTTGCCGGTCTAAAACAGCTGATCTCGGTCTCCGACATCCATAACACCCTGCAAGCGGTTGGCCTGGACCCGAATGATAAACGGACTTTCAAAAAATATTCATTAGGCATGAAACAACGTCTGGGTATTGCTGCGGCCTTGAATTGGATTGCCGGAAGAAGATTTACGAAATGTCCGTATCAGAGAAGCAGACTGTTGAAATCGTGAAGATGCTTTATCGTGGTTCGGACATTCTGATTTTGGATGAACCAACAAATGCACTGGATGAGCAGGGCGTTGCTATGATCGCACAGTTGATCCGTAAAGAATGTCAGTGCGGTGCATTAGTGGTCGTTGCGTGTCATGATGCTGACTTTGTGCAGAGCGTATCGGATGTTGTTATTCAAATGCAAGCGGGAAGGGTAACATCGGTGATAGGCAAATGAAAGACAAAAAGAAATTCTGGCTGATTTTCTCCGTTGCGGCAGTAGTGCTCTTTGTTTGGATAATCCGCTATAAAGCAATTAATCAGGATTATCGTCAACGATGGTCTGCCAATACAGAGAAGACATACTCCGTTGGAGAAATCGTTCCTATTGCGCCGGATTTTGTAGGGTATAATTTGGCGGCTGAAGGCTATATGCTTCAGGTCAACCGTTTTGAAATTGTAGATTATCGTGCCTATACTTCCGCCTTGCAGTATGACGGAACCGATCGAAGTCGAATTCCCGATAAGATTGCGTTGGTTAGCGTTACTGTTTCTCAGCAGAATAGTTCCGCAGAAGGATTCCCTTTAACGGAACTATCATTATACACCACGGATATGCTCATGAATATGGATTGGGATCTCTTGGGCGTGGTTAATCCTATATTGGACGGTGCTACCGGAATTCGGTTACAGGATGGCGCCTCATGTGATATTTTGCTGCCATTTGATCTGTATAGATATCGATTCACGTCCTCTGAATGGAATGGTTTAGAGCAAAGCAGTATCTGGCTGCAAGTGACAAATTATCCTACCAGAAAAATCATTCAAGTGAATATAGGTGAGGAGTAACTGTAGTTCCGGATTTTCGTATTACTAAATAGCTGCTGCCATCCCTTATCTGTGCATTAGTAGAACATACACCATCCCGCAAGGGTAGTGTATGTTCTACTTTTACAATATTGACAATTTTGGCTGCTGTTTTACAGACTGAGTCATAACGGATTCTTCCGGGACTCTCGTGAAAAGCTGCTTTTCAGCCCTTGCTTCATCAGTTCCACTCAGAACCAGTACTTCTTGTAGAACTCGCAGCAAATACCGCGGTATTGGTTCACAATAATTATTCTTTGATTTGTCCTATCAATTCAATCATTCCGACGGATTCTAAAAGTCGAAAGACTTGCTACTTTCTCATGCGGTCTCCCTTCCGTTGTCCTGTTTTCTTATTTAGAGGTATCCAAAATGAGGAAAAAAAAGTTATGTCTAAGCCGTTTGCTGCCTGTTATAGCGGCGCTGCTTGTACTCGTTATGTTTCGCACGGTTTTTATCCTGGGCTATGTGCCTACTAACTCTATG
>ENA-OVGR01000793-OVGR01000793.1-human-gut-metagenome-genome-assembly--contig:-NODE-793-length-33189-cov-11.538450_pt1 | contig 33189 bp, 28 predicted proteins | sample MGYA00237775_ERZ505429 | MGnify/ENA primary metagenome ERZ505429 (study PRJEB26158, sample SAMN06016345) | human gut metagenome | biome: human gut; feature: ankylosing spondylitis patient; material...
TGCGGCGGGCAAGGACCGCACCGATGCCGCTGCGGCCCTCACCGATGCCCGCAAAAAGCTGGCCGACCTGCTGGCCTCCAGCGGCCGTCCCGCCGACGCACTGGAGCCGCACTTCACCTGCAGGCTCTGCGAAGACACCGGCATTGTAGACGGACGCACCTGCAGCTGCGTCCACAAGGTGATGCAGCAGCTCCGCCGGTCGGAGATCGAGGCTCTGTCCAGCCTCTCCATTTCCAGCTTCGATACCATGGAGCTGCGCTACTATCCCGCCCGGATGGACGCCTCCCTCGGCGAGCCGGTACGGAGTTATATGTCCACCCTTCTGGACGACCTGCGCGGCTACGCCGACGAATTCGATACCACCAGCGAGAGTCTGATGCTCCTCGGCAACGCCGGTCTGGGCAAGACCCATGCCGCTCTGGCCATCGCCGGAGAGGTGCTGGAAAAGGGCTTCGACGTCATCTATGTGTCCAGCCCCGACTTCTTCTCGAAGCTCGAGGCCCTGCACTTCGGCTCCGACCCCGCCGGGGAGGAAGAGATGCTCCTGCGCACCGCCGCCGGGGCCGACCTGCTCATCCTCGACGACCTGGGTTCCGAGTTCAACTCCAGCTTCCTCATCAGCACCCTTTACAGCCTGCTGAACAACCGTCTGGGCGCGAAGCTGCCCACCATCGTCACCACCAACATCACCGACGGCGCTCTGCTGGAAAAGCTCTACACCGAAAAGATCTCCAGCCGCCTCTCCTCTTTTGTCCCCTTCCTCTTTATGGGCGACGATATTCGGGCGCAGAAGGCAGAAGAAGCGTAAACAGGATAGAAGTCAAAGAGAGTTCTTATTCAGGAAAGGAATTTCAAATATGGGAATCGTAGTCATCGGCGCAGTTTTCGTGGACATCAAGGGCTATCCCCTCTCCACCTACATCCCCGGCGGACGGAACGCCGGCCGCATTGAACAGGTGCATGGCGGTGTGAGCCGGAACGTGGCGGAGGACATCGCCAATGTGGAGCTGCGCCCCACCTTCGTGGGTCTGGTGGACGACACCGGCATGGGTCAGGACGTCATCGATAAGCTGGACAACCACAAGGTCAACACCAAGTACATCCAGAAGGTCCCCGATGGCATGGGCACCTGGCTGGCCATCTTTGACAACGACGGCGACGTCCACGCCGCCATCTCCAAGCGCCCTGACACCACCCCGCTGACCACCCTGCTGGAGGAGAAGGGCGACGAGATCTTCAAGGACTGCGACGCCATCGCCATCGAGCTGGATCTCGAGAAAGACACGGTCAAGCAGGTGCTCCGCTATGCCAGGAAATACAACAAGAAGGTCTTTGCCGCAGTCTCCAACATGAGCATCGCCATGGAGCGCCGCGACTATCTGCAGCAGATCGACTGCTTCGTCTGCAACCAGCAGGAGGCCGGTCTGCTCTTCTCGGACGACTACGAGCATCTCACCCCCAGCCAGATGGCTCAGGTACTGGCCCGGAACGTCCACAGCGCCAACATGCCCAGCATGGTGGTGACCATGGGCGGTCAGGGTGCCGTCTACGCCAAGCACACCGGCGAGTGCGGCGTCGTACCCGCCAAGAAGGTGGACGTCATCGACACCACCGGCGCAGGCGACGCCTTCTTTGCCGGCACGGTCATCGGCCTGACCTACGGCAAGAATCTGGCCCAGTCCTGTGAGATCGGCAGCCGCCTGGCCGCGTCGGTCATCTGCATCACGGAGAATGTCTGCCCCCGCTTCCGCCCGCTGGAATTCGGGCTGGATGTGCCGGTGGTGGATTGACGCTGCCTCCCTCTGAGCACAGGAGCTTCTGCTTCTGTGCTTATCTTTTGATACGGCCTTTCGATTCCTTCGAGGGAATCTTCTGCTTCTTATCGAAAAATCGGTTGAATCCCTTCCCCGGCTGTGATACACTGGGGGTATTGAATTTGTGAAAAGAGGAAAATCCAATGAATCAAAAACAGCACAAGCGAAGCGCCTTTTCGGGCAAGATCGGCTTCGTTCTCTCCGCAGCAGGCGCGTCGGTGGGCCTCGGCAACATCTGGCGCTTCCCCTATCTTGCGGCCAAGTACGGCGGCGGCATCTTCCTGCTCATCTACATCATCCTCGCCTTCACCTTCGGCTACACCATGATCGTAGCCGAGACGGCGCTGGGCCGGATGACCAGGAAAAGCCCGGTGGGCGCATTCGCCGCCGTCCGCAAGGGCAGGCGCTCCTTCGGCGGCTGGATCAATGCCATCATCCCCATCCTCATCGTGCCTTATTACTCGGTCATCGGCGGCTGGGTCATCCGGTATCTGGCCGACTACGTCAGCGGCCACGGCAGTGAGCTGGCCACAGACGGCTACTTTTCGGCCTTCATTTCCAGCGGCGCTTCGGCGGAGATCTGCTTTGTCATCTTTACCATCTTCACCCTCGCCATCATCTTTGCAGGCGTGCGCAACGGCGTGGAGCGGGTGTCCAAGGTGATGATGCCCATCCTCGTGGTGCTGTCCGTCATCATCGCGGGCTACTCCGTCACCCGCCCGGGCGCGCTGGAGGGCGTGAAGTATTTCCTCGTGCCCAACATCGCCAACTTCTCCTGGATGACCGTCGTGACCGCCATGGGGCAGATGTTCTACTCCCTCTCCATCGCAATGGGCATCCTCGTCACCTTCGGCTCCTACATGAAGAAGGATGTCTCCATCGAGGAGTCCACCGAGAACGTGGAGATCTTCGACACGGCCATTGCCATCATGGCGGGCCTGATGATCATTCCGGCGGTCTTCTCCTTCTCGGGCGGCGACCCGGACACCCTGCAGGCCGGCCCGGCCCTCATGTTCATCACCATCCCGAAGGTCTTTGAGAGCATGGGTCTCGGCACCGTGGTGGGCATCCTCTTCTTTACGCTGGTGCTTTTCGCCGCCGTCACCAGTTCCATCGCCCTGACGGAAAGCGCTGTCTCCACCTTCGAGGACGAGCTGGGCTGGGACCGTAAGCAGGCCACCGTCCTCATCGGCATCATCATGCTGGTGCTGGGCAGTCTGTCGGCTCTGGGCTACGGCCCGCTGGCCCGGTTCACGGTCTTCGGGATGCAGTTCCTTGACTTCTTCGATTTCCTTACCAACTCGGTCATGATGCCCATTGCAGCCATCACCATCTGCCTGCTGGTGTCCCGGGTCATCGGTGTGGAGAAGATCGAGGAAGAGGTCACGCTGGAAGGCAAGCCCTTCCGCCGCAAGCGCATCTTCAACTTTATGATAAAGTACCTCTGCCCCATCTTCGCGGCCATCATCCTTATCAGCTCGGTGGCAAACGCGCTGGGCGTCATCTCCATGTAAGCAGACAACAAAAAGCGCTGGAAGCCTTTACACCGCTTCCAGCGCTTTTCTTATGCCCGTTTCAGGATGCTCTTTATCTCGTCCAGCTCTTTTGCAAAATAAATGCCGCTCTGCCGCTCGGGGCTGGACAGCCCCATCTCGACCATGTGGGCCAGCAGAGCTTTCAGCCCGGCGTAGTAGCCGTCGAGGTCGTAGAGGATGCAGGGCGCGTCCAGATGACCCAGCGAGACCTTGGACATCACCTCGGCGATCTCTTCCAGCGTGCCGGTGCCGCCTGGGAAGGCGATAAAGGCGTCGCCCAGCTCGATCATCCTGGTCTTGCGCTCGGTCATGTCCTGGGTGACGATGAGCCTGGTCAGGCCGTCATACTGCACCTCAGAGTCGATGAAGAACTGTGGCTCGACGCCGGTCACTTCGCCCCCCGCCGTCAGGACGCTGTGGGCCAGACGCCCCATCAGGCCGCTGCGGGAGCCGCCGTAGACCAGCGCGTTCCCGCTCTCGCCGATCCAGCGGCCCAGTTCCTCCACCGCCTGTTTCAGGGCCGGGTCGCTGCCCTCATTGGCCCCCAGATAGACCGTAATATTCATCGGTATTCCCTCCGTTATCTTGCCCATGTCATTTCCTGATCCGGGCCGGTATAATCAAACTTACCGTCGTTCTTTTCTTCCAGCGCTTTTATCATGTGATACGCAAACTCATTGTAGGGCGTCGGGATGCCCAGCTCTTTGCCCATCCGGATGAGCGCACCCGAGAACATATCGATCTCGGTATGGCGTCCGGCGTCGAGGTCTTGCAGCGTCGAGTAGCGGGCCGAGGGCTTGACGGCACAGCCCTTGCCGGACACGGCATCCACCTTCTGCAGATCGATGCCTTTGGCTGCGGCAATGGCTTCCAGCTCACGGCGGAGGCCGTCGCTGATGGCCTTCATATGGACGCTGTCACGGTAGCAGCCTACGCCTGCGCCGAGGATGGCCTGGGGCAGGTTGTTGCAGACGTTGAGGCGGAACTTGCTCCACATCTCTTCCCGGATGCAGTCGGTGGCCCGGAAGTGCAGCTCTGTGCCGCCAAACAAAGCCTCCACGGCCTTGACGCGGGGGCTGTCGCAGGGCGGCTCCTTCTCCCCGAAGATGATGCCAACGGTGGTCGCCGGGTCGAAATGGACGCCGTCAGCCTCCTTGTGGGACGCCACTTTGATGAGGGAGTAAAGCAGATGCTCCCCACCCACGGCAGAGGCAATGATGTCCTCGCTGTCCACGCCGTTCATCAGGCTCATGATGGTGGTATGGGGACCAGTGATGGCTTTGATGCTGTCCAGTGCGCCGGGCAGCGCGCCGTATTTCAGGCAGACGATGAGAAGGTCGGCGTCATGGGCCTGCCCGGGCGTCCAGACTGCCGGACGGTAGACCCTGCCGTTGATGGCACAGCCTTCTTTTGCCAGACGCTCGCCGCGCGGGCCATCGGCCACCACGCCAAGCTCAATGTCCCTGCGGGCCGAAAGCCCCCAGATGACATAGGAGCCGACCGCACCGGCTCCCAGAACCGCAACTTTTCTGATGTCCATGACCTTCTACCTCACTGTCGTTTTCCAGCCTTTATCATGAAGCTATTATACCATGCTTTCCTCTTCCGGAAAAGCCCGGAGTGTTTCATTTTTGGACGTCAAAAATCTTTGACTTTTATCGAAAAGTTATAACAAAAGTGTAGAATCTCTCTGGCAAATAGAATCTTTGCCAAAAAAGGGCTTGATTTTTTTCGAAAACGGACTAGAATATCTTCTTGCGGAAAGGTTTCACCTGTACAGCCTTCCGCGAAACTGTTTTTTCAAAAGTAAGGAGATTTTCGATATGAAACTCAAGAATGTTTGTGTTACCGTTGCTGCTCTGGTTCTGGCTGTCAGCATGACTGCCTGCGGCAGCTCTTCTTCTACCGCCGCTTCCACCTCTGAGGCTGCTTCTGCTGCCGCTCAGTCTGAGGCTGCTTCCACCTCTGCCGTGGCCGAGGAGAACAGCGCTTCCTCCGAGGCTGCAAGCGAGGCTGCATCTTCTGAGGCTGCTTCTGAGGTCTCCAGCGAGGCTGCATCTTCTGAGGCTGCTTCCTCCGAGGTCGCTTCTTCCACTGCTGCCTGAGATCGTCTGGCAGCACCCCCCAAAGCATGAGCAAAGGCTCCGGCCTCGCCCCCACCGGGCAGGCCGGGGCCTTTTTTGCCCTGCGGCACAAAGAGACCCCCGGCACCCTGCGGAAGGTGCCGGGGGTCTTGCAATATGGAGGGGGGCGGGGTCATGCGGAAGCCCCGCCTCCGGGGATGGTTAGTCTTTCACCAGTTCGCTGTGGTCTGCCTCCACCAGCAGCAGGGTGGGCTCTTCGGCCCCACGGTGGGTGAGGTAGAACACCTCACTGCCGCTGCCCTGTGCCAGCAGGTCGTTGATGGCAAAGCTGCTGGTCTGGCCATTGGTGACGAACTGGATGGTCTGTGCGCCATGCTCCTGCAGGTAGCGCAGGGTGTCCAGGTCGCCGGTAAGGGTGGCCGTGTCGTAGGCACCGGTGTAGGTGCGCAGGGTGCCGTTCTGGCTCACCGTAAAGGGCTGATTCATGCCCTCAGCGTCCACCACCCGCAGCTCAAGGGCGCTGTTGGTGTTGAAAGGCTGGCCCTCGGTGGCACCGCACTTGGTGCAGGTGTGGGTGCCGTCGCCGTTGTCCTTCCAGTGGTGGCCAAGGGCGGGGATGACGCTTCCCTTTTCCAGCAGGTGGTCGCCACGGGTGCACCACTTATCCCCGGTATAACCCGGCTCGGTGCAGGTAGGCTCTTTGGCACCACGAAGCTCTTCCACATGGGCGAGTTTATCCACCTTGCGGGTCTCGGGTTTGCCGCAGACCTTGCACTCGTGCTGTTCCTCGCCCTCTTCCATGCAAGTGGGAGCCTTGGTCAGATGCCAGTCGTTGAACTGGTGGTTGCCCGTGGCGTCAACAAAATTATCCCTGTATTTATGGTCGGAGTTGTTGGTACAGATGTACTCATCGTAGCCCTGTGCGCCACAGGTGGGGGGCACCGTGGTCTTTACATAGTTATGTGCGTTGGGGTCGATGGGGATGGTCTCTTGCCAAGTGCGGTTACAACTGTGGTTGGTTGCTCCGTTCGTCTTCTCATAGTTGCAAGTATAATTTGCAGAGCCCGGTTCAGTGCAGGTGGGTTGTTGGGTAATGTGCTCGGTTGAACCTTTTTTGCAGAGGTCTTCGCTGTGGATGATTTTGTACAGTTTGCCGGAAGCATTCGCGTACCAAATCTCTGCACTCGTATTGTTTTTAATTTTTTCACGTAGGGCGATATCTGCACTACTTACTGTATCACTCCATGCACGTAATTTAATCAGCACATTGTCGCCAATGGTCAAATTATTACTGTTGATAGCGCCGTATCCCGGCTCATTCTCATTGATTTTTACTTTTCCATCAGCTCCACCATCAATGGTAACACTTGTATCGCGGTCGCTGCCTCTAATCATTCCTGTGAGCTTTTTTACTACAGCATTGTTCAAAATATTCACGGTGGTTTTCGCAGTATCACCATCACCGCCGATTCGAACCACTTCTCCTATTTCTGCACGATCCTTGACCGTTACAGTTGCTTCTTTTACATTCTTTCCGCCAATCCAGCCTACTTTATCCAATTTTGCGTTGCCCTGTATAGAAACATCTACTTTTTCATTACACTGGGTTGCAGAATAGCCTGTTCCACCAATTGCAACATAATCAATATCCGAACGTGTTGTTGCCTTTGTTATATGTGCATTGTCTTTGATCACGATAGTTACATTACCAACATCCGCACCAATTGCGGGGTCAGAACCGCTTTCGCTCTCTACAGTTGCACCTCCCTGAATGGTTATATTTGTCGTCACATCGTCGCTCGGTGTTCCACCCCCATTCCCATACAGCCCGCCAATACCTACACGGCGAGACTTTACCTTCACTGTCGTTTTTTCTTCTTCTCGGTTCTTTCCTGCGGAACCAATTGTCACATCTGTTATTTCAGCCCCATATCCTTTACCGATTGCGGCGACATAATCATACCCTCTTTTTTCTTCACTAGCCTCGGCGGTAACATTTGCATTCTCGTAAATTTTAAGGTTGGTCGCTGAGCCCAAATAACCTCCACCGATTGCTGCGCCAAACCCATTGGTAGATTTTGCCATCACATTGGCATCGCCGCGAACGATGATGTTATCTGCGCCTTGGCAATCACCGCCTCCAATACCTGCGCCACCGCTTTGATACCCAGTACCCTTTCCACTTATAGCGGTTACATTTGCATAACCTTCAATTACAATATTGTTCACGCTGGCTCTATGGCCAGTCCCGCCATTTCCGCCAATTCCAGCAGCATCAATTCCACCAACTGCCGTTAAAGTTCCTGTTTTATCATTTTCGTCTTTTCTTGTCCTCAGTTGTCCGTTATCTGTTTCTTCATCTGTTATTGTTAAAGTTCCCGTTCCCTGTTTGTTCAAGCCTGCAAAACCGCTCGCTCTGTCACTGTGATCATAATTAGCCACAGTACTATCCAACACATTATTGCCATCTAATTCGATTTTAGTATTGCCACTGCCGGAAACGGTCATAGCAGCCGTATCATCCCATCGTGTGCTCTGTGCTTTTGTTTTGATATTCACATTACTGAGCCGGATCTTGAGCTCCTTGGCCGCTGCACCCACCCAGTTATTGACGACCTTGATGACATTCGTGGTAGTGGTCGTTACACTGCCTGCTGCCGGAGTGGCAGGAGTGGCGGGGGTGTCGTCCTGAGTGGCCTCCGGGGTCTTTGCCGCAGGGTTCGCAGAGGCGGTGGAGGCGAGTTTCGTGGCCTGCTGCTCCTGCTCCGGGTCTGCCGCCGGGTCGTACTCGTACACCACATCCTTCTTGGGGGGCTCCGTGGGGTCGTCTGTGGAGGGCTCCGTGGGTTTCTCTGTGGGATTGTCCGTGGGGTTCTCCGTGGGGTCCTTGCCCTCCTCAGAGTCCTCCTCTTCCTCGCTCAGGGTAAAAGCATCGTCCGGGTCAGGCTGGCTCTCCCCGGCAGCAGGCCCGGCTGCGTCCGCAGTACCGGCTGCTTCCAGCTCCTGCGTGGCGGCACCGGCGGCAGGGGCTACCGCAGGCTTTGCCTGGGTACCCTCAGCACGGGCAGCCTCCTTCAGGGTGGCATCCTTTTCGCTGGTGCCGTCCTTGATCACGATCTCTTTGCTGGTGTCGGTGTAGGTTTTTCCACCCTGAGTCACCTGTACATACTGGCCGTTCTCATCCGTCATGGTCTTTACGTCGATGCTGCCGTTGCCGATATAGTAAATATCCGCAAAGGCCGGGGCTGCAATGGACGTAACAATCGACATAATGGCTGCTGTAGACAGCACCCGCAAAGCTAAATCTTTTCGCTGCATACAAATCCTCCCTGTTGTACATTCCAAGCCTGTCCCGCAGCAAAAAGGATACCTCGTTCGCCTCCGCATGGCGGGCATCCCGGGGTGTCGTTCCCGCTTTCTGCACCAACTCGGCACAGGTCTTTTCCCCATTTTTCCCCCCCCCCCTACTTTTTCAATGGTAATAATCTACAAAATTTCGCTATTTTATTTGTTTACTTTTTGTCGGGCCGGAGATGCAAAAACACCCTTCCCCTGCCGGGAGAACAAAAAAACACGGCCTGCCTTTTACGGCAGACCGTGTTTTTTGAAGTCCTATGCAGTTTTGTCAGAAAAAGCTCACCTGGCTGCTTTCCGGCTCACCCGGCATGAAGGGCATCGTTTTTCGCCAGAAGATACACGCAATACTGGTTCATGCTGATACCCTCCCGCTGCGAATGCTCTACCAGCGCGCGGTGCAGGCTGCGGGGCAGGCGCAGCTTGAACTGCCCGGAGTATGCCTCCAGACTGTCCGGTGCAGGGATGGCAAGCCCATCCTCCAGCGCAGCTTCCAGCCAGACCTTTTTTGCGTCCAATGCGTTCTTTACCGCTTCCTCTTCGGTTTCGCCGCAGGTGATGCAGCCCGGCAGGTCGGGATAGGAGGCCACAAAGCCGCCCTCCGCATCATCCCGCACGATCTCCAGCCGGTAGGACATTGCAAGATAATCATTCAGCGTTTTCATCGTTTTTCGCCTCACTCTCTACGATCTGCCGCACCATCTCAACGTAGACTTTTTTGATGGGTTCGTGTTTAGGGATCGTGATCGGGTAGCATCCCGCCTTGCGGAAGGTGTAGTGGCTGCTGCCGCTGCGGGGTGCGCTCATCTCATAGCCATAGCTTTCCAATACCCTGCGCAGTTCATCAAACCGGAGGTCTTTGCTCAAAGAGCATATCCTTGCTAATAGCTTCTCCCACTTTGACATTCCGATTCCCCCATCTTTATTATATGTGGTGTCGCATATGGTGTCAACATTTTTTTAGAAAAAGCTCACCTGGCTGCTTTCGGGCAGGTCGCCCAGAGCGCCCACCTGACGCAGGCGGTCGATGATGCTGCTGCCAACGCCGGAGGCCTGCTGCAGCTCCTCGATGGAGAGGTACTCCTGCCCATGGAGGGTGGCGTTTTCCAGCGCATCGGCGGCGGCACCGCCCAGACCCTTCAGGGAGCAGAAGGGCAGGCGCACCTTGCCGTCCTCCACCACATACTTGGAGCCCCGGCTCTTGCCCAGCTCGATGGGCAGGAACTCGTAGCCCCGCACCAGCATCTCGTTGACCAGCTGGAGCGAGACGAGCACATCTTCATCCTTGGCGTTCTTCTCTTCCTTGAGGCGGCGCTTCACCTCATTCATGTGGGCGCGGGCCACCGCCGCACCGCCCACAGCGGCCTCGTAGTCGATGTCATCGCCGCGGACGGTAAAGTACACCGCATAGAACGCCTGGGGGTGGTAGAGCTTGAACCACATGAGCCGGATGGCCGACATCAGGTAGGCCACCGCATGGGCTTTCGGGAACATATATTTTATCTTGCGGCAGCTCTCGATGTACCAGTCCGGCACCTCGTGCTCCCGCATGGCCTCTTCCCAGCCGGGGGCAAAGCCGCCCTTGGCCACCTTGCCCTTACGGACAGCCTCCATGATGTCGAAGGCCATCTTGGGCTCAAGGCCCTTGCGCAGCAGGTAGAGCATGATACTGTCACGGCAGCCGATGACCTCCGCGATGGTACAGGTGCCGCTGCGGATGAGCTCGTCGGCGTTGCCCGTCCAGACGTCGGTGCCGTGGGACAGGCCCGAAATCTGGATAAGCTCGGAGAAATTCTTGGGACGGGCCTCCACCAGCATTCCGCGCACGAAGTTGGTGCCCATCTCGGGGATGCCGAAGGTGCCGGTCTGGCTGTCGATCTGCTCCGGCGTCACGCCCAGCGCTTCCGGGCTGGTGAGCAGGCTGTACACCTTGGGGTCGTTCATGGGGATGCTGTCCACCGGGATGCCGGTGTATTCCTCAAAATACTTGTAGAAGGTGGGCATATCGTGGCCCAGCTCGTCCAGCTTGAGCAGGGTGTCGTGCAGGTACTTGAACTCGAAATGGGTGGTCAGCAGACCGCCTGCCACATCATCTGCCGGGTGCTGGATGGGGCAGAAATCGTAGATCTCGTAGGTGTCCGGCACAACGACCATGCCGCCGGGGTGCTGGCCCGTGGTACGCTTGACGCCGGTGCAGCCCAGCGTCAGGCGGTTTTCCTCCGCATGGTTCACGGTGCGGCCCCGCTCTTCCAGATACTTCTTGACGTAGCCGTAGGCGGTCTTGTCCTGGATACCGGACACCGTACCGGCCTTGAACACGTTGGCCTTGCCGAACAGCTCCTCGGTGTAGCGGTGCACGTTGGACTGATACTCACCGGAGAAGTTCAGGTCGATATCGGGTTCCTTGTCGCCGTAGAAGCCCAGGAAGGTCTCGAAGGGGATATCGTGGCCGTCCACCAGCATCCGGGTGCCGCAGTGGGGGCAGTTCTTGTCCGGCAGGTCAAAGCCGTCGTCCACGCTGCCGTCCGTGATGAACTCGCTGTACTTGCACTTGGGGCAGCGGTAATGGGGCGGCAGGCTGTTCACCTCCGAGATGCCGGAGAAGTGGGCTACAGCCGACGAGCCCACCGAACCACGGCTGCCCACCTGATAGCCGCCCGCGTTGGAGTAGGCCACCAGCTTGACCGCGATGACGTACAGCACCGCGTAGCCGTGGCCGCAGATGGAGTCCAGTTCCTTCTGCAGCCGCTTTTCCACGATCTCGGGCAGGGGGTCGCCGTAGTCCCGCTTGGCGTGCTCCCAGGTGGCGTCGCGCAGCTGCTGTTCCGCGCCCTCGATGCTGGGCGGGTAGGTGCCCCGCGGGATGGCCCGCACGGTGTTGTCGATCATGGCCGCGATCTTGCGCGGGTTCTTGACCACCACCTCGTAGGCCTTCTCCTTGGGCAGATAGTAGAACTGGTCCAGCATATCCTGTGTGGTGCGGAAGAACAGCGGCGGCTGGTTGTCGGCATCCTTGAAGCCGTTGCCCGCCTGCAGCACCGCACGGTACACGGCATCTTCCGGCTCGGTGAAGTGCACGTCGCCGGTGGCGATCACCGGCTTGTGCAGGTCCTCGCCCAGCTTTATGACCGTGCGGTTGAAGTCCTTGATCTTCTCCTCGCTGTCCACCTTGCCTTCCCGCACCATGTAGGCGTTGTTGCCCAGGGGCTGGATCTCCAGAATGTCGTAGTAGGAGGCGATCTTTTTCAGTTCCTCGTAGGGGGTGCCGTCCACGATGGCACGATACAGCTCACCGGCCTCGCAGGCACTGGTGAGCAGCAGGCCGTCACGGTACTTATTGAGCAGGCTGCGGGGCACGCGGGGCTTTTTGAAGAAGTAGTTGACGTGGGCCTCGCTCACGATCTTGTACAGATTCTTCAGGCCCATCTGGTTCTTGACCAGGATGATCAGGTGGTAATACTTCTTTTTCAGCACCTCGCGGTTGCCGCCCAAGCCGGTGTTGATCTCGCTGACCCGGGCCACCTGCTTTTCCTCCAGGTCCTTGAGCATCACACAGAAGATGCGGCCCAGTGCGGCGGAGTCCTCGCAGGCGCGGTGTGCCTCGTAGGCGGGCAGCTCCAGATGCTTGTTGATGGTGCCCTGCTTGTAGTTGTGCAGGCCGGGGTACATCGCCTGCGCCATGGTCAGGGTGTCGATATAGGTCACATTTTCCAGCGAGATGCCGCTGCGCTTGGCGGCGGCCCGCAGAAAGCGCATATCGAAGGAGTGCACATTGTGGCCCACCAGAATGCGGCCCCCCGCAAACTTGAGGAACGCTTCCAGCGCTTCCTTCTCGCTGGGAGCATCGGCCACCATCTCGTTGGTGATGCCGGTGATCTCGGTGATCTTGGGGGTGATGGGCTTGCCGGGCTTGACAAAGGTGTCAAATTCCTCCATCACCTCGCCGTTGCGCACGATGACGCCGCCGATCTCGGTCATATACTCCACGCCGGGGTCCAGGCCGGTGGTCTCGGTGTCGAACACGCAGAACTCGCCGGTCAGGGGCTGCTCCTGCACGCCGTACACGCAGGGGATCATATCATCCACAAAGTAGGCCTCACAGCCGTAGATGAGCTTGAAGTCCGGGTCTTTCTTGTGGATGTCATCGGCCGCCAGCATGGCTTCCGGATAGCCCTGACACACGCCGTGGTCGGTGATGGCAATGGCCGGGTGCCCCATGCGGTGGGCCAGCCGCACGATGCCGCCGGGGTCGCAGAAGCCGTCCATGCTGGACAGTTTGGTGTGCAGGTGCAGCTCCACTCGCTTGACCGGGGCGCTGTCCTCCCGCTTTTTGCGCTCCACGAACAGCACATCGTAGGGGTACACGATGTAGTCATGCTCGTACTTATCATAGGAGCAGTCGCCGCGCACGATGACCGTGGTACCCTTGCCGATGCTCTCCCACTTGGAGCAGTCCTCGCCTTCCTGCGCGCGGATCTTGAGGTTGATGGAGCCGGTGTAGTCGGTGATGGACACGGTGTAGATCTTGCGATAGTTGCCCTTGACCTCGGTAAAGAACACATCGCCCCAGATGGTGCACTTGCCGCCCTCGCCGCCCAGATCCTTGAGGGGGGTGAGGTTTTTGGGAGTGAACATTTTGCCATGGAAGATGGTCACCGGCTTGTCGGTCAGGTCCAGCCCCTCCACCTTGATGGACGGAGCGGTATTCTTTTTCTCGAACTTGACCACCGGCGGGGCGATCTTGCGCTCCAGCTTTTCCTCCATCTGGTGCTGCTCGGCCTCGCTTACAGCGCTGATCAGGCTGACTTTGGGCGTCACCCCGGTGTGGCGGGCGATGCAGTCTGCCAGCAGCTTTTCAAAGCCCATCTCCTGCAAAAACTTCGTGCCGTGACGCACCCCGACGGTGATGCTCTGCCCCAGGATGGTGATGCTGCACCGGTCCAGAAAGCCGTTGATGGGCACGCCGTCCGCCTTCATTTCCTCCAGCAGGTCCCGCAGGGCCGTTTCGTCCAGCGTGGCATAGCCGAAGTGGTTCTCGATCTTCAGTTCAAAGCCCTCATAATCCGGCTGCAGCGAGGCCAGCAGCCGGGCGCACAGGCCCTTGTCCAGCGGGGCGGCGCTGCGCAGGGTAAAAATGACCTGCTGGCTCTGCCGCAGCATGCAGGCATGTTCCACGATCACCTGCCCGAAGCAGGACGCAAACGCCGGGTCCGCCATGAACTGCGGCCAGAGCTGGGAAACGAGTGGTGTCACGGGTGATACTCCTTTTTATACAGCACAAACTGCCGCGCCTGTGTCCGCAGGCGTGGCAGCAGAGAAAATACAGTGTTTACAGTTTATAGATCTCGTCCATAAACTGGTCCAGAATGTTGTCACCGGTGAGCTTTTTCACCGGCTTGCCGTGGAGGAACAGCACGGCTTCGCCCTTGCCGCCGGCAATGCCGATGTCGGCCTCCCGGGCCTCACCGGGGCCGTTGACCACGCAGCCCATCACGGCCACCTTAATGGATTTTTTGTAGCCCTGCAGCCGCTTTTCCACCTCGTTGGCGATCTCGGTGCAGGGGTACTGGGTACGGCCGCAGGTGGGGCAGGTGATGACCTCCGGCCCTGCCACCGGGAAGCCCACGGCCCGCAGGATGTTGTAACCGGCTTCCACTTCCTTTTCCGGCTCGGCGGCCAGCGAAACGCGAATGGTGTCGCCGATGCCCTCCAGCAGCATGCCGCCGATGCCCATGCCGCTCTTGAGCAGGCCCATCTGGTAGGTGCCGGCCTCGGTCACGCCCACATGCAGTGGGTAGTCGGTGACGGCACTCAGCTGGCGGTAAGCCTCCATCATGCGGGGCACGTTGGAGTTCTTGATGGAAATGACGATGTTGTTGAAGTCGAACTTTTCCAGCAGGCGCACATGGTACAGGGCGCTCTCCACCATAGCTTCCGGGGTAGGGGCACCGTACTTGGCAAGAATGTGCTTTTCCAGGCTGCCGCCGTTGACGCCGATGCGGATGGGGATGTTCTTCTGCTGGCAGGCGTCCACCACCGCCTTCACCCGGTCGTCGTCGCCGATGTTGCCGGGGTTGATGCGGATCTTGTCCACGCCCACGTCGGCGCAGGCCAGCGCAGCGCGGTAGTCAAAGTGGATATCCGCCACGATGGGGATGCTCACCGCGTTCTTCACGGCCTCGATGCACTTGGCGTCGGCTGCGCTGGGGCAGGTCACCCGCAGGATCTGGCAGCCGGCGGCTTCGCACCGCTTTGCCTGTGCCACATTGCCGGCAATGTCCTCCACCGGCACATTCAGCATGGTCTGCACCGCAATGGGATGGTTGCCGCCAATGGTCACATTGCCGATCTTCACTTCTCGTTTCAACTGCCGCATCCTGTGGTTCCCCTTTCTGTTATACAGCTCCGGTGATGAGCCGGATGATATCGTTGTAGGTTGCAAAGATCATCAGCCCGAACAGCAGCGCAAAGGCCGCAACGGTCAGGCTGCCCTGCAGCTTTTCCGGCACAGCATGGCCGGTGATGCCCTCAATGGCCAGGAACACCACCTTGCCGCCGTCCAGCGCCGGGAAGGGCAGCAGGTTGAAGATGCCCAGGTTGATGGTGATGAGGGCCAACAGCTGCAGCAGATCCTGCCAACCGTAGCTGGCCGCCTGCCCGATGGCCGTCACGATGCCCACCGGCCCGGAAAGATTGTTGATGTTCTCCCGCCCGCGGAGCAGGTCCGCGAGGGAGGTAAAAATGATGCGCCCGTAGTACAGCATACTGTTGCCGGCCTCCCGCAGCACATTGCGGGGCGTCTTGGCCAACCCGTACACGGTAAAGCCCAGGCTCATGTGCACCTGCCCGGCTTCGTCCGTCCAGGTGTCGAACTGCACATCCGGCAGCTCCACGGTCTGGCCGTCCCGCAGTACGGTAAAGTCAGCCCGGTACTGCTCGGTGCGCACCAGCTCATAGATGATATCATTGGCCACGAAGCAGCGGCGGCCGTTCACCGCAACGATCTCGTCCCCCGCCTGCAGGCCGGTCTGGCCGCAGAGGGCACTGTCCTCCACGGCATAGATCACCTTGCTGGTCAGCGGGGAGCTCTGGGCCGTGAGCAGGATCAGCAGCACCACGAACCCCAGCACAAAGTTCATGACCGCACCGGCCACCATCACCAGCATCCGCTGCCAGACCGGGGCCTCGTTCAGGGGGATGCCGGTGCCTTCTTCCGGCGGCACCGGGGCGGGTGCCGCTTTCTCCCGCCGGTCACGGGCGGCTTCGGCCTGCTGGCTCTCGGGGCTTTCCTCCCCTTCCAGCGCCACATAGCCGCCCACCGGCAGGGCCCGCAGGGTGTATTGGGTGCCCTTGCGGACGGTTTTCCAGAGGGCCGGGCCCATGCCGATGGAAAACTCGTTGACCCGGATGCCGCAGAGCTTTGCCACCGCAAAGTGGCCGAACTCATGGATAGCGATCACGGCGCTGAACACGAACAGCGCTGCAAGCAGCGTGATAAAAACTGACATTCGTACTCCTAAAAATCAAAGATGTGCCCGCACGAACTCCCGTGCCATGCGGTCGCACTCGTACACATCGCTGAGGGTGTAGTCGCCGCCGAAGCGGTCGCTGTCCACGACGGCTTCCACCAGACGGCCGATATCCAAAAAGCCGATCTTGTCCTCCAGGAACAGCTTCACAGCTTCCTCGTTGGCACCGTTGGCCGCGCAGGGGCCAAGGCCGCCCTTCTTGATGGCCTTTTTGCAGGCGGCAAGGCAGCGGAAGGTCTCTTCGTCGGCCACATCAAAGGTCAGCACCTTCAGGGCCGCAAAGTCCAGCTCCGGCACCACGCCCGGCACCCGCTTGGGGTAGGTCAGGGCGTACTGGATGGGGATGCGCATATCCGGCACGCCCAGCTGGGCAATGACCGAATGATCGCTGAACTGCACCGCCGAGTGCACGATGCTTTGGCGCTGCACCACGATCTGGATCTTCTCCGGCGGCAGGCCGAACAGCCACACCGCCTCAATGAGTTCCAGACCCTTATTCATGAGGGTGGCGGAGTCAATGGTGATCTTGGCCCCCATGTTCCAGTTGGGGTGCTTGAGGGCATCCGCCTTGGTCTTGGTGCGCAGTTCCTCGGTTTTCATGCCGAAGAACGGCCCGCCGGACGCCGTGAGCAGGATCTTGGTCAGGCTGGGGGCGCTCTCCTTGTCCTGCAGGCACTGGAAGATGGCCGAATGCTCACTGTCCACGGGCAGCAGCTTCACACCGTGCTGTGCCACCGCCCGGGTGACCAGATGGCCGCCGGTGACAAGGCTCTCCTTGTTGGCCAGGGCCAGATCGTGGCCGCTCTCGATGGCAGTCAGACTGGCACCCAGGCCCGCAATGCCCACCACACTGTTCAGCACCACGTCCGGGCCATCCAGCGCGGCCAGCTCCCGCAGGCCCTCCGGGCCGGTAAGCAGCCGGGGCGCATCTGCCCGGCCGGACAGGGCCGCGTCCAGCTTTGCGGCGGCGTCCGGGTCGGTCATGCAGACGTATTTCGGGTGGAACTCTTCGATCTGCTGCAAAATTTTTTCTACATGGCTGTGGGCAGAAAGGCCGTAGACCTCGTACCCTTGAGCGCGGATGACATCCAGACTCTGGGTGCCGATGGAGCCGGTAGAACCCAGCAGCGTAATTTTTTTAGACATAATAGTTTCCTCCCCTGTATCAGGCGTAGAACACGGCGGTAATGACCATGGTCACGAAGGGCGCGATGAACATCACGCTGTCAAAGCGGTCCAGAATGCCGCCGTGCCCCGGGAAGATGGTGCCGTAGTCCTTGATGCCGCACTGGCGCTTGACCACGCTGGCAAACAGGTCGCCGTAGATGCCCAGCACAGCGGCGATACAGCCCAGCAGCGCGATAATCACATACATGGAAACGCCGATATTAGAGCGGGTAAAGGCCTCCATGCGGTTTGCCGCTATGGAGTAGATGAGGGTGGCGACCACGCCGAACACCATGGTGCCCAGCACACCGCCGATGGCACCCTCCACCGTCTTTTTGGGGCTGACCACCGGGCACAGCTTATGCTTGCCGAAGGCGCGGCCTGCAAAATAGGCACAGGTATCGCCGCCCCATGCAAAGCAGAGGATGAGCAGGATGAAGAAAACCGCGTCATAGCCGAATTTTTCCACTGGCAGACGCTCCTTGAGCAGAACGAAGGAGTAGAAGCAGAAGATCACGATGCCCGAAAACACCAAAAGACCGCTGGCCTTCTGGTAGCTGATGGTACCGTTGCGCACCACCAGATAGATGGCAAAAAAGGTGACCAGCACAAAGGACATCGGCATGACCAGCTTGCGCATGGCGCTATAGCTGGAAAGCATGACCAGCAATGTGTAGGGTACCAGCACTGCGTACATGAGCCAGTCCTTTTTTTCAAAGCCGAGGGCGCTGTAAATCTCGTGGATGGCGATCAGGGTAATGGCTGCGATCACCAGATTGAACACCATGGTGTTGAAGGTAAACATCACGCCGATGAGTACCAGAATGCCCACGATCGCAGTAATAATGCGTGTTTTCATAGGTTTCGATCTCCTTTGTTCTTCCGGCAGCAGCCCCTTGCAGGGCAACGCATTCCGACCCGAGGAAGTACCGGGTCTGTCGGGTCTGCACCATAGGTGCAGGGTTTGCAATACGGACAGATTGCCGCTCAGATGCCGCCGAACCGGCGGCTGCGGTGGTTGAACTCCTCAATGGCGGTATCCAGATCGGCGCGGGTAAAGTCCGGCCAGAGCACATCCATCTCCACCAGTTCCGAATAGGCGGCCTGCCAGAGCATAAAGTTGGACAGCCGCTTTTCGCCGCTGGGACGCAGGATAAAGTCCGGGTCCTTCTGTCCGGCGGTATACATGGCATCGCTCATCATCTGCTCGTTGATGTCCTCGGGGCGGATCTCGCCTGCCGCGGCCTTTGCGGCCAGCTGCTGTGCTGCCCGCACGATCTCCGGGCGGCCGCCGTAGTTGATAGCGATGTTCAGGGTCATGCCGGTCTTGCAGGCAGAGTCCCCTTCCAGTTCATTCATCATCTTTTGCAGCTTGGGGTCCAGCGCGGTGCGGTCGCCCAAGAACTTGATGCGGATATTGCGGTTCTTGTAATCAAAGCCCTCGATGAGGTACTGGGCGAACAGCTTCATGATGGCACCCACCTCTTCCAGCGGGCGCTTCCAGTTCTCGGTAGAGAAAGCATAGAAATACACCGATGCTACGCCAAGTTCATCGCAGTAGTTGGCAATATCCTTGAACACCGCCGCACCTTTTTTGTGTCCTGCGGTGCGGGGCAGGCCGCGGTTTTTCGCCCAGCGGCCATTGCCGTCCATGATGATGCCGATGGAAAGCCCCTCGGCAAATTCTTTGGGGTGTGCCATTTATACCTCCCGGCAGCAGGGCTGCCCTGCAAAAAGTGCCGCGCACCTTTCACCAGCGCACGGCACCTCCCAGTTGTTATTGTGTGCTGCGGATCAGACGGCCATGATCTCCTTCTGCTTTTCTTCCACGGCAGCATCAATGTTCTTGATATACTTATCGGTCAGCTTCTGGACATCCTCTTCCATGGTCTTCTGGGTGTCCTCGGTCAGCTCGCCGGCCTTCTTCATGGCCTTAGCCTTATCCATAGCGTCGCGGCGCACGTTACGCACGGCAACCTTGGCGTCCTCACCCAGCTTGGAGACCTCCTTGGCCAGCTGCTTGCGGCGCTCCTCGTTGGGTGCGGGGAAGTTCAGGCGGATGGTAACGCCGTCATCAATGGGGGTGATGCCCACATCGCTGGCCATGATTGCCTTGCTGATGGGGCGCAGCAGGGTGCGGTCCCAAGGGGTGATGGTGAGGGTGCGTGCCTCAGAGACGGCCACAGCGGCCAACTGCTGGATGGGGGTGGGAGCACCGTAGTAGTCCACGACCACCTTATCCAGCACGGCGGGGTTTGCACGGCCTGCGCGCACAGCGGCCAGCTCGCGGCTCAGGTGCTCCACAGAGCTCTTCATCTTATCTTCGTAAACCTTGGTGTTGCTGCTCATTGTCGTTGTTCTCCTGTTTCTTTTATTCTATTGATCCATGCAGGCAGCGCACTGCGCCGCTGCTGCTCTATCCAATCGTATGCAGTTGCACCGGGGCGCTATGCTCAGCCCTCGTAGACCAGCGTGCCCACGTTCTCGCCCTGCACAGCCCGTGCGATGTTGTCCGGGTCGGCCAGATCAAACACCAGAATGGGCAGCTTGTTGTCGCGGCACATGGTAGCTGCGGTGCCGTCCATAACGGCCAGCTGATCTTCCAGCACCTTGGTAAAGGTAAGGGTATCGTACTTTTTGGCATCCGGGTACTTGTGGGGATCCTTATCGTAAACGCCGTCCACCATGGTCGCCTTGAACATCACGTCGGCGCTCACCTCCACGGCGCGCAGCGCGGTAGCCGTATCGGTAGAGAAGAAGGGGTTGCCGGTGCCGCCGCCGAACACAGCGATCTTGCCCTCATCCATGGCGCGCAGAGCGTCCTTGCGGGTAAAGGCAGGGGCCACCTGCGGCATGGTGATCGAGGTGAACACCTCGGTGGGCACGCCCAGCTGCTCCAGCTTATCGGAGACAGCCAGTGCGTTCATCACCGTAGCCAGCATACCGATCTTATCGGCCAGGGTGCGCTCCATCTTACCGCTGGAGCGGCCGCGCCAGAAGTTGCCGCCGCCCACAACGATGCCGATCTGCACGCCCAGTTCGTGAGCCTTTTTCACGCCGCCGCAAATGGCGTCCATGGTGGGCTCGTCAAAGCCCATGCCCTTTTCGCCGCCCAGCGCCTCGCCGCTGATCTTCAAAAGGATACGCTTATATTTCAATGCCATAATCCAAACACCACCTATTTTATCTTTCGCCGGACAGACCCAGCATTTTTGCTATACTCTATTTTACAATAAATTCGCCACATTGTAAACAGTCAAACGCACCGTTCTTCGCAAAGCTTTTGTGAACGAATGCGCAGCGCCCGCAAAGCCTGCTTTTGCTCCGGGGGGATGCGGCGGCTTTCTACTGCTTTCTGGATGGTCTTGTTGTGCGTCCACACGTCCAGCCGCTTATCGGTCAGCCACGGCAGTGCCGCTGCGGGCTGCTTCGCCAGTGCAGTGGCAAAATACCACGCTCGCATCATATTGACATAGTATTCCTCGCTGTGCACCGCCGCCACCCAAGCCAGATATTCCGGCCGGAAGGCATCGTCCAGATAATACCGCATCAGCATCCCGATCCCGTAGCGCACGGTATACACTTGGTCAGAGCCCAGCCAGCGCCGGATAGCACACAGCAGTTCCGGCTTATGTTGCGCAAAGACCTTGGGGCTGAAGCTATCGCAGACTGCCCAGTTATCCACATAGGGCAAAAAGCGCTCCGTTGCCGCCAGTGCTATGCCGTAATCCCGGACAGGCTCCAGCAGAAAGGCGTGGAGCGCGTTTTCTTCATAATAAAAATGCGGCAGACACTGCAGAAACACCTCCGCTTCCGGGGTATCCGCCAGCTGTTTTGCCAGCCTGCGCAGCAGCGGCACCCGCACCCCGATCACCGTTTCCGGCGGCAGAGTGGGCATCAGGCGGCTGTAAAAGACCCGATATTCCTTATCTTGCAGCGCAACCAGCTGCGCACGGATCACATCCACTTCCGGCATGTTGTCACTTCCCTTCTGCATCATTGTACCAGATGGGAAGGAAAATGCAAAGAGAAAAGGCTCCACCTTTTCAGATGAAGCCTTTAGGTTATCCCATGTTTTTATAATTGTATGTCCGCTTCCGTTTATTTCGGCTTTTTACCCCACCCTCTGGCGTTTATCCAGCCGCATTTTATCGGCTATCATTGCGATGAACTCCGAGTTGGTAGGCTTACCGCGCAGGTTATGGATGGTGTAGCCGAAGTAGCTGTTGAGGGTATCCACGTCTCCCCTGTCCCACGCAACCTCGATGGCGTGGCGGATGGCGCGCTCCACACGGCTGGCGGTAGTACCGTTTTTCTTGGCGATTTCCGGGTAGAGGCGCTTGGTCACAGCGTTGATGTACTCCGGCTCGTTCATGGTGAGCAGGATGGCATCCCGCAGGAACTGGTAGCCCTTGATGTGGGCGGGCACGCCAATTTGGTGCAATATTTCGGTGACGGTCAGCTCGTCACTATCCACGCTGGTGTGGAGCAGGTGTTTTTCCTGTCCGCTGGCTGCTTTGAGCACCCGGGCGGCAAGGACACTTTCGTCAAAGGGCTTGACGAAATAGTAGGCAAAGCCTTCGTCAAGCAGCTCCTGTACCATCTCCTCGCTCTGGAACGCGCCGGTAACGAAAAACGAGGTGTGGCGCTCGCCTGCGGCGTTGTAGCGCTGCTTGACCGCCAGCGCGTCCAGCCCGGGCATAAAGGCGTCCAACAGCACTACCTGTGGGCGAACGGCCAGCATCTTCTGTAAAACCTTGTTTCCATCCTTTTCCACAACGGTCACTTCCACGCCCTTTTGCTCCAGCGCCTCACGACAGGCTTCTGTGATCTGAGCACCGGTATCCGACATCAAGAATCTCACTTTATCCATGGTTGTTTCCTCCAATGTGTGCAGTTCCCTTAACACCATGGATTTTACCATAATTTTCCAGATAGTTCAACGGTTTATTTTGGGAAATTATGGAAATTCTGCTCGAATGTCATACTTTTTTATGCTGCTGCGTCCGTTCCGGGCACGGAATGCGCCTGTTCCAGCATGGTTTGCGCAAAAATGCCGTAGCCTCGTGTCGGGTCATTGACCAGCACATGGGTCACTGCACCCACCAGTCGCCCGTTTTGCAGGATGGGACTGCCGCTCATTCCCTGCACGATGCCGCCGGTCTGCGCCAGCAGTGCCGGGTCTGTGACGCGCAGCACCATGTTGCGGCGCGGGTCGGCGTCGTTCACCTTTTCAATATAGACACGGTAGCTGCGGGGCGTTTCGCCGCTGGTGGTGGTCAGGATCTCTGCCGCGCCGGGCAGCACCTCCTGCGCAAAGGCAAGCTCTGTCTGCCGCCCGGCAATGGCGGTGCTTACCGTGCCGTAAACACCATTTTCGCCGTTGATGCAGATCCTTCCAAGGGCGTGGTCGCTGAGGAATTTTCCTTTCAGCTCTCCGGGGCTGCCGGCGGTACCGCCGGTGCAGCCCACGATCTGGCAGGCCACGATCTCGCCGCTGCGCAGGGCAACCTGCTCGCCGGTGTCGCTGTCGCTGATGGGGTGCCCCAGCCCGGCGAATACCCCGGCCTGCGCATCCACAAAGGTCAGAGTGCCCACCCCGGCGGAGGAATCCCGCACCCACATCCCTGCCCGCCACTGGGCGTTCTGCGTATCCCACACCGGCAAAAGGGTGGTCTGCCGCTGCTCCCCCTTGCGGACGTAGACCACCTCCACCGCCGCACCGGCAGCGGCCTCCAGCGCGGCATGGACCTGCTCGTTGGTCTCGGTGACCGTGTTTCCCATGCGGATGACCCGGTCGCCCAGCCGCAGCCCCGCCTGCTTTGCAGGGTTTACTGTACCGGCGGCGGTGTGCACCTCGGAAAAGCCCACCACAAGCGCCCCCTCCGAGAACATTTTCACCCCAAAGGGCGTGCCGCACACCGTGACCGTGGGGCGCTGCATCACGGTGGCGCGGATGGTCTTGACCGGCAGCCAGCCGCCCAGTGCCAGCGTGGTCTGGTAGCTGCCCGCTGCCCGGGTGCTGGCCACATTGCGGCTGCCGTGCCCGCGCAGCGGCTCCACCCAGCCAAAGCGCGGCAGCGTGAGCGTCTGTTCCGGTTCCAGATAGACCTCCTCCGGCAGGGCGCACCACAGCCAGCCCAGCGCCGCCACCGCGGCCACCAGCAGATAAACACCTATTATCTTTATCCACCTGACGATGCTGTGCTTGGACATTTTACGGCCTCCCTGCGCATTTTTCGGGGTTAGTATGCGCAGACAAGCACGAAAAAACCGCACCGCATCCAAAAATGGACACAGGTGCGGTTATGATTTTACAGGGACAGGCGCTTATGCGTCCTGCAGCTCGCCGCGGCTGGCGGCCTTGAGGTAGGCGAAGATGAACTCATCGATATCGCCATCCATCACGGCATCCACGTTGCCGGTCTCGTAGTTGGTGCGGTGATCCTTGACCATAGTGTAGGGCATGAACACATAGCTGCGGATTTGGTGGCCCCATGCGATCTCGTTCTGCACGCCCTTGATGTCGTCGATCTTATCCATGTGCTGCTGTTTGGCGATCTGGTAGAGCTTGGCCTTCAGCATTTCCATAGCGTAGTCGCGGTTCTGGAACTGGCTGCGCTGGGTCTGGCAGTTGACCACGATGCCGGTAGGCTTGTGGATCAGACGGACAGCAGAGGAGGTCTTATTGATGTGCTGGCCGCCGGCACCAGAGGAGCGGTACACCTGCATCTCGATATCCTCGGGGCGGATGTTCACCTGAATGGTGTTGTCCAGCTCGGGCATAACCTCCAGAGAAGCAAAGCTGGTCTGGCGGCGGGCGTTGGCGTCAAAGGGAGAGACACGCACCAGACGGTGCACGCCGTTCTCGCTCTTGAGCAGGCCGTAGGCGTTGGCACCCTTGACCATCATAGAGGCGCTCTTCAGACCGGCTTCGTCGCCGTCCTGATAATCCAGCACCTCCACGGTCATGCCATGTGCCTGTGCCCACTTATTATACATACGATACAGCATCTCGGCCCAGTCCTGTGCCTCGGTGCCGCCGGTGCCTGCGTGGAAGGTAAGGATGGCGTTGCTGTGGTCGTACTCGCCGTTCAGCATGGTCATCAGCTGCAGTTCCTCCACAGCCTTGCCCACGGTGTTCACGGCCTCCTCGGCCTCGGGGATCATGGCGGGGTCGTACTCCTCGTCCAGCATCTCCAGCATGGTCTCAGCGTCATCGTACAGACCCTGCAGCTTTTCAAAGCGGTTCAGCTTGCCCTTCAGGTCGCCGACCTCGTCAAAGACCTTCTTGCTCAGTTCTGCATCATCATAAAATCCGGGGCGGGACATAGTGTGCTCCAGCTCCTGCACGCGCTTGCGGCTTGCTTCAATGGCCAGTGCTTCCTCCAGGTCCTTAACGGCCTTGGCGTGCTCGGCCAACTGCACTTTTAGTTCATCAGTCGTGATCATTCTCTAAGTTCCTCTCGTTCAAGGGTTTACATCATAACAATAATGTCCCCGGCAGGGTGCAAAACGCACGCGCAGCGCGCATTTTCTGCTCCGCCAAAAGACACAGTTTATACACAGATACTTCATTAGTATACCGAGAATCTGTGATAAAGTAAAGAGGAAAAATACTATCTTGCCGGATTTTTAAAGATTTTCACCTTTTCTTTTCATACCCGGGGGAGTATAATACCAGTATGATCGATTTCACAGGAGGATATCATGCCGAAATATTATGGCTGTCCCTGTGAGGGCTGCGGCAAGCCGCTGACCCTTCAGGACGACATCGTGGTCTGCCCGGACTGCGGTGCACCCTATCACCGCACCTGTTACGAGAAGATGGGTCTGTGCATCCACGCCCCTGCCCATGGCGCAGGCTATGAATGGAAGTTTCCTTATCAGGATGCGCAGCTGCGCACCTGTCCCACCTGCGGGGAGCGCACCCTGCGCAGCGAGAATGTCTGCCGCTGCTGCGGCGCTGCCCTGCCCCCTGAGAGCGCAGAACAGCCCAACGACCGTGCTGCCGCCAGCGCCGAGCAGAACCAGGATTTTGATTACAGCAGGATGTACCGGGACGAAATGTACCGTAATTTTACCGAGAAGGTCGTTGACCCGGTGCACCGCAATGTGCGCGCCGCCTTTGGCAAGGATGAACTGATCGACGGCGTCCCCTATCAGGACTGGGTGGATTTTATCGGCACAGCCGCGCCGGTCTACCTGAACGATTACAGCCAGATGCAGCTGCGTCACTCCAAGATCTCCATGAGTTTTTCAGCGCTGCTGTTCGGCCCGTTCTACTTTTTCTACCGCAAGGCGTGGAAGCCCGCCTTCGGCTTTCTGGCCGCAGAACTGCTGCTGTTCATCCCCACCTTAATTAGTATGATGCAGACCACCGGCAGCCCCCTGACCGCCGGGATCAGCGCCTCTATGCTGGTAGTGTTGAGCCGCGTCATGTCCCTTCTCAGTTTTGCACTGATGCTGGTGCGGGGGCTGTATGGCAAGTGGCTCTACCGCCGCAGCGCAGCGGCACGCATCCGCCGCATCCGTGCCGAGTTCCCGGACCCGGAGCAGCGCCGCGCCGTGCTGAACGCACAGGGCGGTGTCAGCTTTGCAGCCTGCATCGGAGCGTTCATCCTGCTGATGCTAGTAGGCAGCCTTTGCTCCATGCTGCTGGGGCCGGACCTGAACGCACTGGTAGGCACCTTTATCTGATAACGGTTCATGCAGGATGGGGATCCTGCTGAAAAGCGCGGTTCACCGTGCATAAAATGAGAACATGGGAGAATCATTATGAAAAAAGTCACCAAAGCCGTTATTCCGGCTGCGGGTCTTGGCACCCGCGTACTGCCCGCTACCAAGGCAATGCCCAAGGGAATGCTGCCCATCGTGGATAAGCCCGCCATCCAGTATCTGGTGGAGGAGGCCGTCCGCTCCGGCATTACCGATATCCTGATTATTCTGGGCCGCAACCAGAGCATTATTGAGGATCATTTTGACCGCAGCCCCGAGCTGGAGGAAAAGCTGGCAAAGCCCGGCAAGGAAAAGATGCTGGAGGAGTGTCTGGGCATCGCCAATATGGCCAACATCCTGTTTGTGCGTCAAAAGGAGACGCTGGGTCTGGGCCACGCAGTCAACACCGCCAAGGCCTTTACCGGCGATGATCCCTTTGTGGTCATTTATGGCGATGACGTGATCTGGGGCGAGGATCCGGTCTGCGCCCAGCTGATTCGCGCCTACGAGGAGTTCGGCCGCCCGGTTGCCGGCGTGTCCGCTGTGCCTTGGGAGGACGTGAGCCGCTATTGCAGCTTAAAAACCACTCCCATCCACGACAACTACTTCTTTGTGGACGATATGATCGAGAAGCCCAAGAAGGGGCAGGAGTTCAGCAACTATTCCATTCTGGGTCGTGTGCTGCTGACCCCGGAGATCTACGAGATCCTTGCCCACACCAAGCCCGGTGCCGGTGGCGAGATCCAGCTGACCGATGCCATGGCAGAGTATGCCCGCACCCGCGGCGGCATGACCGCCGTGGAGTTCACCGGCAAGCACTACGACATGGGCAATAAGCTCAAGGTCGTGGAGGCGCAGGTGGAGCTGGCATTGCAGCATCCTGAGATCGGCGAGGAGTTCCGCGCCTACCTGAAGGAGTTCTGCAAGACGCTGTAAATTATATACTGCGTAAACAATAAAAACGGGGTTGTTGCACGAAACCATGTGCAGCAGCCCCGTTTTTGCATATATTTTTACAGATGAAAAAAGGGTTCAGAAACGCCCGCAGGCGATTCTGAACCCTAAACATGAAAATCAAATTCCTGATTTAGTTTGCCTGACTGGGATGCGGCACGGGCGGGCGCTTGGTGAACATGGCCTTGAGTGCCAGCGGGGTAGCCACGCTGGACACCACGATCAGCAGGATCACAGCGGTAAAGTAGACCGGGTCTACCACACCGATGGCCAAGCCCTTCTGTGCCACGATCAGTGCCACCTCGCCGCGGGTCATCATACCGACGCCGACCTTCAGGGAGTCGTCCCAGTTGAAGCGGCAGACCTTTGCAGCCAGACCGCAGCCGATGATCTTGGTGATCAGTGCCACCACCACAAAGCAGACGCAGAACAGCAGGATCTCCGGGGTCAGGCCGCTGATATCAGTCTTGAGGCCGATGGAGGCAAAGAAGATCGGCGCAAAGATAACGTAGTTGCTGATATCCACCCGGCGCTCCACATAGGGTGCGTCATCCATGGTGCACAGCACGATACCTGCAATGTAAGCGCCGGTGATATCGGCGATGCCGAAGTATTCCTCTGCAATGTAGGCCATGGCAAAGCAGAAGGCCATGCTCACGATGGTGATACGCTGGGTGTGGGGATTGCGCTGATCCAGCCACTTCATGGCGTAGTGCACCACAAGGCCAACGCCCAGTGCGGTGGCAAAGAACAGCAGGGTGTTGAACAGCACCTTGCCCAGACCCGTACCGGTGCCGCTGCTGGCACCCAGCACGCAGGTAAGCACCACAATGCCGATGACATCATCAATGACAGCGGCACTGACGATAGTCGTGCCCAAAAAACTCTTCAGGTGCCCAAGCTCCTGCAGGGTGGCCACCGTGATGGACACACTGGTAGCGGTCATAATGGTGCCGATGAACAGCGCCCGGTAGAACTCCGGGCTGCCAACTGCGGCAAAGCCGTAGAACGCACCATATAATAAGGTGCCGCCCACCAGAGGCACAGCCACGCCAACGGTAGCGATCAGGGTGGCGATGGGGCCTGCCTTGATCAGCTCTTTCAGGTTGGTGCCGAGGCCGGTGGTGAACATAAGCATCACAACGCCGATCTCTGCGAAGATGGAAATGGAGTCGCTGATCTGCACCAGGTTCAGCACGCAGGGGCCGATCAGCAGACCGGCGATGATCTCACCCACCACCTGCGGAGCCTTGCACTTGCGCGCCACCAGTCCGAAGAATTTCGCGCTCAGGATTATGATTGCCAGATCTCGAAACAACGAATACATGGATTATCCTCCTTTAATTTTTCCCGCTTCCCTGCCACTGCCGGAGCCCCGGCCCTGCCATATTGCAGGGAAAGCGTTTACATTATAGTCCTTTTTACCAAAAAATGCAAAACATTTTTTATCGTTCTTTTTGTCAAAAAAGCTTGACAGAAGTAAAGAAGCTTGCTATAATAAATTGCTGTCTGAACAGACACACCACACAGGCCGCGATACCGCAGCCTGTGTACCCTTGGCCTTGCAGATCCGCAGGGCCCTCAAGTCCAAAAGGAGGTGCTACAAAAATGGCAAAGTACGAAACCATGCTGATTACCAGCGCCGCTCTCGATGAGGAGGCTTCCGCCGCTCTGGTGGGTAAGTTCAAGTCCCTGATCGAGGCTAACGGTACGATCGATTCTATCGACGAGTGGGGCAAGCGCCGTCTGGCCTACCCCATCAACGACGAGGAAGAGGGCGTCTACACCGTGATCAACTTCACCAGCGAGCCCAGCTTCCCCGCTGAGCTGGACCGTGTGTACAAGATCACTGAAGGCGTTATGCGCAGCCTGATCATTGCTCACGAGGAGTAATTCTTCTGTGACAGAAAGGGAAACCGTACTATGTTGAATGTTGTTGCTATCATGGGTCGCCTTGCGCGTGACCCTGAAATGCGTCAGACCACTACCGGCAAGAACGTTGCTTCGTTCCGCATTGCCTGCGACCGCGGGCGCCGCGATGCCAATGGGCAGAGCGTGGCGGACTGGATCGATGTGGTTGCATGGGATCGGCAGGCCGAATTCGTCTGCCGCTATTTCCAGAAAGGTTCCCTGATCGTTGTGGACGGCCGTTTGCAGTCCCGTCAGTATCAGGATAAGACCGGCGCAAACCGCACTGCCGTTGAAGTGGTTGCCAACAACATCAACTTTGCAGGCCCCAAGAGCAGCAATGCAGGTGACGGAAACGGCTATCAGAATGCCGCTCCGTCCTACCAGAACGCAGCGCCTGCCCGTCCGGCTGCTGTGGAGGCAGCTCCCAGCTACTCTGCCGGCAATGCCGACGATTTCGCCGTCATTGATGACAGCGATGACCTGCCGTTCTGACACGAAACGGTCTATCCGTTAAAAATCCAATAGGAGGTAATAAGCAATGGCTTTTGAAAGAACCGAAGGCTCTCGCCCCGCACGCCCCATGCGTCGCGGCCGCAAGAAGGTTTGCAGCTTCTGTGTCGATCGCATCGACACCATCGATTACAAGGACGTGCCCCGTCTGCGTAAGTACGTCTCTGAGCGTGCTAAGATCATTCCCCGCCGTGTGACCGGCACCTGCGCTTACCATCAGCGCGCACTGACCATCGCCATCAAGCGTGCTCGTCACGTTGCTCTGATGCCCTACGTCAGCGACTAATTTTTAAAAAACCAACCCGATCAAAATAATCAGCAATCAGCAAAGCGCTCTCACCGATGACAAGGTGAGAGCGCTTTTTTGCTTGCGTTAGATATACTGTTCACACCAATGTTTTACCTTCTCCCCCACCTGCCGGGCTGTCAGCCCGTCGGTAGAAAGAAATGTTACGTTTTTCTTTTCCCGGAACCATTCCCGTTTCAGCGGCAGAAGATGGTTCAGGTAATACGCAAAGAATTCCCGGGAACGGGTGGTATCTCCCGCTTTACGGGCACGCAGGACGGCTTCGGAAGCGTCCAGAAACAGAATGTGCTCCGGCATACAAGCCTGCACCGCTGCAAGCTCCGGGGCCAAAGCCTGCCGGATCGCTTCCATCTCCCACTCCAGCCCCCTGCTTTTGGGGTAGTTCAAGGTGTAGAATTCGATCTCCTCCGCGCCGAAATCCATCACGGCGTGGGGGTATTTTTTTGCTTCCTGCCCGCGGCGCAGCTCATTGCGCAAAAAGAGCCGTTGGATCTCCAGATAGTCCGCATAGCTGTTCTTATTCAACCCACGCTGCTTTATCTCTGCAAGAACGGCAGCGTTGTCCTCAAAACAAACCTGTACCTGTTGGCAGTGCTGTTCCAGATAGCAGGCTGCCGTGGTCTTTCCCACTGCCATGCAACCCTGTAAGGATAAGATCATAACATTTCCCCCCTCTCCTTTTTTCACATAGTATAGCACATTCAGCTGTGTACCGGGAAGCGTTTTTCGCGCAAAAAGTTACAAACCGGTACGATAATTTCCGGTCGTTTTTGACTTGTACCGGGAATTTTCGGTATTTTCAGATTTGCTGCTCTGCACGCAAATCAAACTGCACAAATGCGAGGGGCGGCATTGCACACCTTGTACAAAGTTGTATCACACTTATTGATTTTTTATACAGAATGTGCCATACTAATGTCGCTGGGAACGTTCCCGACAACGTTCCCGAAATACTTTCAGAAAGTGAGGCTCTCCGACATGGCAAACCTGACCATCAAGGATATTGCACGGATCAGCGGTTGCTCTGTCAGCACCATCTCCCGTGTGATCAACGACAGGCCGGATGTCCGCCCGGAGACCAAGGAGCACGTTCTGAAGGTGATGCGGGAGGCCGGGTTCGTGCCCAACACCAACGCCCGACAGCTGAAGATCCAGCAGTCCCGCAGTCTGGTGTTCGTAGTAAAAGGCACCCGGAATATTTTCTTCTCGGATTTTCTGGTGCAGCTTCAGCGTGCCGCCACCCTGTACGGGTACAACGGCATCGTCTCTTACTTGGACGAGAACGCCAACGAGATCGACGCCGCCGAAAAGATCCTGCGGGAGATCAAGCCCAAAGGCATCATCTTCTTGGGCGGCAGCGTAGCCAACTTCCAGCGGGGCTTCGACCGTATCAATGTTCCCTCGGTGCTCACCACGCTGGTCACGGATGAGTTGGACTTCCCCAACCTTTCCATGGTGGGCGTAGATGACCGGGCAGCGGCCTATACCGCTGTGGACTACCTGATCCGGCAGGGGCACCGCAAGATCGCCGTTTTGGGCGGTCCGGTGACCAGCTACCCCAGCCTGATGCGCCGCAAGGGTGCACAACAGGCCATGGAGGATGCGGGCATCCTGTTCAACGATAAGTTGTACGGCCTGTCCAACTACGATTTCGAATCCGCCTACCACGCCATGAACAGTCTGCTGGCCCGACGGGCAGAGTTCACCGCCCTCTTCGCCATGAGCGATGTCATCGCCTTTGGCGCCATCCGGGCGCTGGTAAGCGCCGGGCTGCGGGTACCGGAGGATGTTTCGGTGATTGGCTTTGACGGCATCACGATGTCCCGCTACTGCGTGCCGGTGATGACCACCATCGTCCAGCCCAGCGAGCAGATCGCACTGCAAAGCATCGAACTGTTGGTGCGGCAGATCGAGCATGGCTCCCCCGCCCAGACCGTGACCTTGCAGCCGGAATTGCAGCAGGGCGAAAGCGTAAGGGCAATTTAAATTTTGTATTCCCTCCGTCGAAGGACGGAGAGTATATAGTTGATCTGTAATTTTAATAAGAAGGAGAACTTATTATGAAAAAGATGATCACTCGTCGTAACTTCCTGAAGGCCGCTGGCGTTTCTGCCGCTGCTCTGGGTCTGGCTGCCTGCGGCGGCTCTTCCAGCAGCACCGCTTCCTCTGCTGCCAGTTCTACCGCTGCTTCCAGCACCGCTGCAAAGGCAGACGGCAAGGTCTACTACCTGAACTTCAAGCCCGAGCAGGATCAGGATTGGCAGGATTTGGCCGCTGAGTACACCAAGGAGACCGGCGTGCCTGTGACCGTTGTCACCGCTGCTTCCGGCCAGTACGAGACCACCCTGATGAGCGAGATGGAGAAGAGCGAGGCTCCCACCCTGTTTCAGGTGAACGGCCCTGTTGGTCTGGCAAACTGGAAGGATTACTGCTACGACCTGTCCGGCAGCCAGCTGTACGGCGAGCTGACCAGCGATTCCTTTGCACTGAAGGACGGCGATGCTGTTACCAGCATTGCATACGTCATTGAGACCTACGGCATTATCTACAACAAGGAACTGCTGACCGCTGCCGGTTACAAGCAGGAGGACATCAAGGGCTTTGCCGACCTGAAGAAGGTCGCTGATGACATTCAGGCTCGTAAGGCTGAGCTGGGCGTGGACGGTGCTTTCACCTCCGCCGGCATGGATGGTTCTTCTGACTGGCGTTTCAAGACCCATCTGGCAAACCTGCCCATCTATTACGAGTACAAGGCAGATGGCATCGGCTCCACCGACGCCATCAAGGGCACCTATCTGGACAACTACAAGCAGATCTGGGATCTGTACATCACCGATTCCACCTGCGATCCCAAGCTGCTGGCTTCCAAGACCGGCAACGACGCTGTGGCTGAGTTTGTGGGCAAGAAGGCTGTGTTCTACCAGAACGGCACTTGGGCTTACAATGACGTGAAGGATCTGGGCGACGACAACCTGGGTATGCTGCCCATCTACATCGGCGTGGACGGCGAGGAGAATCAGGGCCTGTGCACCGGTTCCGAGAACTTCTGGTGTGTCAACAACACCGCTTCCGAGGCCGACATTCAGGCTACTCTGGACTTCCTGTACTGGTGTGTCACCTCTGAGACCGGCACCAGCGCGATGGCTGACAAGATGGGCTTCGTCATCCCCTTCAAGAAGGCTAAGGACTCCACCAACCCCCTGATCACCATTGCAAACCAGTATGTGGCCGACGGCAAGACCAGTGTTGACTGGTGCTTCTCCACCATGCCTTCCGAGGAGTGGAAGAACGGCGTGGGCAGCGCTC
>ENA-OVGR01000804-OVGR01000804.1-human-gut-metagenome-genome-assembly--contig:-NODE-804-length-32718-cov-6.935891_pt1 | contig 32718 bp, 27 predicted proteins | sample MGYA00237775_ERZ505429 | MGnify/ENA primary metagenome ERZ505429 (study PRJEB26158, sample SAMN06016345) | human gut metagenome | biome: human gut; feature: ankylosing spondylitis patient; material...
TGGAAGTAGACCAGCTCAAACAGCTTGACCTTGTCGCCCTCCGGGGTGAGGATCAGCTCATGCTTTTCGCCATTGAAGCCCATCTCGAAGGAAATCTCGTCAAAGACCAAGTTCAAAGTATCTTCCATTTGGGCCACGATCTCCGCGCCGCGGGTGTGATCCTTGTCGTCGTCCATCATCTGGCGCAGCTGGGCTTCCATTTCGGCAAAGGTTTCCCACCAGTCCACTGTCCGCTCCCGGAAGCACTGTGAAAACTGAGGCAGAGAAATGCTCTTCTTGCACCAGTCGATCAGCTCTATGGTGTCCTCGTCACCAGGGCGGGCCTCCAATGCCTTTTCAAAGTATCGCAGAGCCCGGCCCTCCTGATCCAGATAAAAGTAAGAGTAACCCATGCGGAAGTTCCAGCAGTGGTCTCCCTCGAAGTATTCCCCATGGGGGCTCAAGAGAGCGATGGCCTTTTTGAGCAGCGCACGGTTGGAAGGTGCCCCCAGATTGTTGTAGGCCCGGGCCAGCTCGCTGTCCATCTCCGGGGTGCGCTCCTGGGCTGGAATGGTCTCCAGCGCGTCAATGATCTTCTGGTACTCGCTCTTTTCATTCCACTTCTGGCACTGCTTCAAAATGTCCATATCAGGGTCCTCCTCGTCCTCATCCGGTTTCCAGTCTTTGATCTGCTGGAACACGCCGTTCTCATCCCGCTCAAAGGCGCAGGGGGCGGGGGTGTTCAGCAGAGGAATGATGTCGGGATCGTCGTTGCAAATTGTGTTCAGCTTGTAGATCCCGGCGTTGTTGGGGTCGTCCATGTACGCCTCGCTCTCGTCACCAGCGGTGAAGCGCCAGCCACTGTCCCAGCCGCCGTCCGGCTTCTCCCTGTAGCAGTAGCCAACCTTGCAGCCCTCCACTGTGATGCGGTTGGTGGCGATACAGCCATCGGCACCCTCCCAGTCGGGGAGCAGATCTTTTACATCTTCCGCCTTTACATGGTAGTTCCGGTTGCGGCCAGAGGCTTCGTACAGCTCCTTCCGCAGCATCTCCACCTGAGAAGCCATATCCGTGATCTCATCCTCGCCCATCATCTCGCTGATGTCGTATTCCAGCGGGGCATGGACAAAGTCCGCCAGGGCCTTGTCCATGGCCTCGTGCTCCTCCGGCGTAGCAGTGATGCGGATACGGCGGGCGGGGGTGTTGTACTCGTCCAGATCCTGAAGGTTTACACTGCCACTGACGCTGCACTCCAGCAGGATGGCGGCCAGGTCGGTGACCACATCAATGGCGAAGTGGAAGTCCATCTCCACGCCGTCCGAATGGGTGAACTCCAGATACTCCACGGTCTGGCGGAAGTCCCAGTTCTGCTTGTCCAGACCAATCTTGGCGAAAATCTCGCTGAGGGGGATCTCCTCCTTTTTCTGATCCTCTAAAAATGCCACAAGGTTCAGACTGTCATCGGAACCGCCAATAAAGTTGCCCCAGTATTTTTTGATATACATTTGTCGTGCCTCCTGTTCTGAATCCAGTCGATCAATGAGCTGATTCAAGTGTTCCAACCACGCAGGAGCGATCTCACCGCTGTCCTCGTTCTTCCAAAGATCCACAATCTCACGGATGCCGTCCTCGTCCGGCACCTCGTTTTTGATGTCGGTGAGCTGCCGCAGCAGGAAAGCAAGGGCTTCTTTGGATGCTGTGAAACCGGTGACTTTATCCCATATAGCTTCTTCATGATCGTAGTCCAGTTTGCTGTTATCCTTCCATTGGAAATACAGCTCCGCCAGAGCCATCGCAGTATTGTCAAAGAGGAAGTCGATTTGTGAGAAGTCAGCTCCCAGCATGACTTCCTCTTTCATCAGTTCGATCATCTCGCCCAGATCCATTACCGGATGCTCCGGTACATATTCATTTTTGAGGATGTCCAGTACATCCAGCCCTTCGTCACGCTCTAATGCTTTTATGCCCCATGCTCCCATGTCGGCACCTCTCTTTCTTTATTTTGTATCAAGCTTCTATTGTCAATCATGGTTCTCCAGCCGAATGATAGGCCGATAAAAGTCATAATCTCCGTTTAGTTCATTGTCCTCCTGCACTTCCGGCTTACAGTGGGGCGAACAGGGTAGGAAACCGAGAAATGGGCCCAGCCCACCGCAGATATTGCATCCGCCGTCACCGCCGCAGGTGGTAAGCCTATCAGCCTGCACCACTTCCCGCATATAGGGATCGTAGGCGATGGACAGGCCGAAGAAGTTGGGTTCCTCCATGTCATAGGGCCGGTTCTCATCCTCATCCATGTCCTCAAACCAGTGCAGACGCATGGAGTAGTCTAACCCATCTCCCCATGGAAACAGGGTCCGACACCCGCCGCCACACAGGTAGGCCCACTCGTCCGCCGTGGGCAGGGAGAAGCCCCTGTTTTCCAGCATGGCAAGAAGCGCATCGTAGTCTGTGTGGTTATAGATACAGATCTGAAAGCCCTTTTCCGTCCGCTCAATGCGGGCCGACTGATGCAAGGTAAGACTGCTGCTGTCACTCCAGGCAAAATCACGGAATTCCTTCAGCCAGTCAGGGTGGACAGTCAGTCTGGGATCATCCATTTTGACTGGCTCCCAGTTAATTTCCTCCAGCTCCCGGCCCACCAGCATGGGGCCAATGGCCGCTTGCCGGACGGGAGCCATGCTTTCCCGGATCATCTCCTCCGGGTTCTGCGGTTCCATTTCCCATTCCCGGAACAGATACTCCAATTCCTCCCGGCTCTCCTGATTCAGTCCCACGGCAAACTGCTCCCAGCCCAAGGTGACGGTATCGCCGTCCTGCACCAAAATATCCGCCTGCGCCGGCGCCTGAGAGAGGAACGAAAACGCCGCCAGCGACTTGCGAGAAGAAGTGAGCATCGGGGCATCCTCGGCGCTGATGACGACCTTGGCGCCGGTGGCAGCCTTTACCACCGCTACGCCGCCGATGTGGTCAAAATGGCCATGGGTCAGCAGAATATAATCCAGCTTGGCGTCGCCGATAAAATCTTTCATCTTGTCGCTGTATTCCGTGCAATCCACCAGGGCACTGCGGCCGCTGGCTTCGTCCGTAACCAGGTAGCAGTTGTTCTGCAACTGGCCAAAGGTGGCTGATTTGATCTGCATTATTTTAAGTCCTTTGTGTCAAGTATAATGGTCACCGGGCCGTCGTTTAGGAGTGTCACCGCCATATCGGCGCCAAACACACCGGTTTCAATATGGGACACGCCCTGCTCCCCCAGTGCCCGGGTAAAGTATTCGTACAGTTCGTTGGCCTGTGCCGGCGGGGCGGAACGGGTAAAGCTGGGGCGCCGCCCGTGGGAGCAGTCCGCACACAGGGTGAACTGGCTCACCACCAGCGCCCCGCCGCCAATGTCTAAGAGCGACAGGTTCATCTTGCCGTTTTCATCTTCAAAGATCCGCAAGTTGGCAATTTTTTTTACCAGCTTGTCTGCCTCTACTTGAGTATCACCTTCGGCCACGCCCAGGAGAATCAACAGCCCCTGTTCGGTGGCGCCCACGGTCTTGCCGTCTATTTCCACTTTGGCGTGCTGCACACGCTGTAATACGGTAATCATCGTCCTGCACCTCGCTCAATATGATACACACTGGGTATCTTCTTCAAAATCTTGACCACATTTTCCAGGTGCTCCCGGCTGTTTACCGACAATGTCAGGGTGGTCAGGCAGTTGCCTTCGTTAATGGGTCTGGCATTAATAGACTGGATCTTCACATGGGCCTTGGACATGGCGTTGGCAATATCCAGCACCAAGCCGTCCCGATCAATGGCATAGACTTCCAAGGTGGACATGGTCTCCACTTGCACAGAGTCGTCCCACCGAGCCTTGACCCAGCGCTCCGGTTCCGGGCACTCTGCCAAATCTCGCGGCACATTCACACAATCCCGCCGATGAATGGTCAGCCCGTGCCCCCGGGTGATAAAGCCGATGATCTCCTCACCGGGCACCGGCGCACAGCAGCGGGCCATATTGATCAGGCAGTTGTCAATGCCCTCCACGATTACACCGCCGCTGCTGCCACCGGATTTGCGGGAGCGCTCCGGCGCTTTTGCCGGTTGGGCAGACTCCTCCGCCTGGCGCCAGTTGCGATTATATTCGTCCTTGATACCAGGCATCATACGGCTGATGACCAGCCCGCCATAGCCCACGGTGGCGTAGAAATCCTCCACGGAAGCGCAGTGCTGGCGCTCGGCGATCCGCTGCAAAAAGGCGTCGTACTGCTCGCCGTCCAAGCGGATAAAGTTCCGCCGCAGCTCTCGATCCACCTCAGCCTTGCCCTGGACGATATTCTCGTCCCGCCGCTCTTTCTTGAACCAAGAGCGAATTTTGGACCGGGCTTCGCCGGTGGTCACCACTTTCAGCCAGTCTCTGGACGGGCCTTTGCCCGGCTGATTGCTGGTAAGCACCTCGCAGATCTCGCCGGTTTTCAGTTTATAGGTAATAGGTACGATCTTGCCGTTGACCTTGGCGCCGGTCATGCGGTTGCCTACCGCTGAGTGAATAGCATAGGCAAAGTCGATCACCGTGGCGCCGCTGGGCAAAGTCTTAATGTCCCCATTGGGGGTAAACACAAAGATCTCATCCGAGGACAGGTCGCCCTTAATGTTGCGCACCAGATCCTCAGCGTTGGTAGACGCCTCACCGGTCTCCAGCATTTTATGGATCCCCTCCAACCGATTGTCGATGGAGTCCTTGCCGCCTTTGCCCAGTACTCTGCCGTGCGGTGCATATCCCAGGTGCGAATCTGAATTTCAAAGGGTATGCCGCCGGGGCCCAGCACCGTAGTATGCAGGGACTGGTACATATTGGGCTTGGGGGTAGAGATGTAGTCCTTAAACCGACCGGGCAAGGGCGTAAACATATCGTGCACAATACCCAAGGCATTGTAGCAGTCGATCATAGAGTCCACGATAATGCGCACGGCGTAAATGTCAAAGATTTGTTCAAAATCTTTGCCCTTGATATACACCTTGCGGAAGATTCCGTGGACGGACTTCACCCGGGAGGTGATCTGGACATTCTTCATGATCGGCTCTAACTTGGCGCGGATTTGCGCCTTAATATCCGCTAAGAAACGCTCGCCCTCCACCTGCTTTAAGCGCAGGTTCTGCTCAATTTCCTTATAAGCAATAGGATCCAGATAAAAAATCGCCAGATCCTCTAATTCCTCTTTAATGGCACGAATACCTAACCGATGGGCAATGGGGGCATAAATCTCCAGTGTTTCCAGGCTCTTCTCCCGCTGTTTATACGGAGGCCAAAACTTGGCGGTGCGCATATTGTGCAGCCGGTCCGCCAGCTTAATGATAATCACCCGCACATCCCGGTTCATGGCCATAAACATTTTGCGAATGTTCTCCGCCTGCACTTCCTCCCGGGTAGACAGGGGGATCTGACCCAGCTTGGTTACGCCGTCCACCAACAGCGCCACCTCCGGGCCAAACTCGCGGGAGATATAGTCAATGTCATAAGGCGTGTCCTCCACCACATCGTGGAGCAGCGCGCCGATAATACACTCATTGTCCATGCCCAGGTCAAACAGGATTTTCGCCACCGCCACCGGGTGCATAATATACGGCTCCCCGGAACGGCGAAACTGCCCTTCGTGGGCAGAGCGGGCCAAGGAATAGGCCTTTTCGATCCGGGCGCTGTCATACTGGGGTTTCTTTTGTATTTCCGCAAAGAACGGCGCAAACCCATCGTCATAGGGCTTATGGTCCGCCGTCTGTTCCGGGGGCAGCTCTGCCGCTGCCGGCACCGGGGGTATTGTTTTTTTATTCTCCAAGGCTTGCACCCTCTCTCAGTTTTCGCAAAATGGGCGTGGCTTCCAAATCAACCTTGCCCGCAGGCTGTGCCAGGCGAATTTGGCTTTTACCACGGCGAATCAATCCCGCCTGGTGCAGGGCTTTTAGCGCCACGAGCACCTGTCCGTAGGTTGCCCCTTTTTGCAGGGCAAAATACAGTTCCTCGGTGGCAAAATCCCAACCGCCCCGACTCTTTAAGAACCGATATACCGCGGCGCAAACTTGCCGATCCGGGTACACCGGGTATTGGTGGGTACCGTTTTGCAAAAAGGCTCTGTAATCGTAAAGCTCGTTAAAATACCGGTCATCGTCCGTGCCGCTGCGGCGCACATCTGCCGCCCGCACAGAAAGATAGACCTTGCCCTTATAGGGATTTTTAGAAATCTGTACCGCGCAGTCGATAAAGTCACCGGGCACATAGGGGAAGTCCTCGGGCTTCACCCCAAACTGCACAATTCGCAGACGGCGACCCTTTTTCTCCGCCTCCAGACGCAAGTGCTTGCCCTCTGCCCCCAGGGGGCTGACAGACACCAGCTGCAAGTGAAACAGACCAAACAGCGCCGCCGGATTGTCTGTGCCACAAGGCTCCAGCAGCTGCAAATTCTCTGCCAAATCTAAGGTCAAGTACGCCGGGGACAGCTTGCAGTCCAGATGCAGCTGCAAAGCCGGCATACGAGGATATTCCTTTTCAGCATAAGCGTTGATGGCTTGGGCAAAAACAGGAATATCTGCCACTGCCAAGCCCATACCCGCAGCCATGGGGTGACCGCCAAAGCGGGTGAGCACATGGCTGCACGCCGCCACCGCCCGGTACAGATCAAAGCCCTCAATGCTCCGGGCAGAGCCGCAGGCGGTGCCGTCCGCCTTCATATCCAGCACCACAGTGGGTTTGCCGTAGCGCTCTACCAGGTGGGAAGCCACAATGCCGATGACCCCCGGGTGGTAATCCTCCCCGGCCACCACCAGTACACGCTGGCGCAAGGGTGCCGGATCCGCAGCCAACTTGGCAGTAATATCATCTATGATTTTACGTTCCAGCTCTTGCCGCAGGGCGTTATCGTCGCACAGCTGACGGGCGCGCGCCGCAGCCGTTTCTTCATCCTCTGCCAGCAGCAACTCCAGCGCCCGCAGGGCACTATCCATTCGCCCGGCGGCGTTAATGCGTGGGCATAGCTTAAAGGCCACATCGGTGCCGCTCAGCTCTTCTCCGGCTCCGGCTGCCTGTAACAGCGCATATACGCCGGGGCGCGGTTCCTCTTGCAGGGTTCGCAAACCGGCCTGCACCAACGCCCGGTTCTCCCCTACCAAGGGAACCAGATCACCCATCGTGCCGATGGCAACCAAGTCGCCGAACTGCTCCAACAATTCCGCCGGCTCACCGTCATACAAACAGCAGGCCAGCTTAAAGGCCACGCCCACCCCGCAAAAATCCGTAAAGGGCAGCTGATTGTCCGTTCTGTGTGGGTTCACCACGGCCTCTGCGCGGGGCAGCTGCTCTCCTACCTGGTGGTGGTCGGTCACCACCAGCTGCATACCCAGCCGGTAGATATACTCTGCCTCGTCCACAGACGAAATACCGTTATCCACCGTGACAATCAGGCCGGTGCCTTTGGCGGCCAGGGTGTCAATGGCGCCTTTGTTTAGGCCGTAGCCCTCTGTCTCCCGATCCGGTATATAGTAGATCACATTGCCGCCCATGGCCTCTAAAAAAGAGTATAGCAAAGCTGTGGCGGTCACACCGTCACAGTCATAATCTCCGTATATGCATATTCTTTCGCCGCTGTCCAGCGCCTGTTGCAGTCTGGCAGCAGCCGCTTCCATATCCGCAAAGCCCTCCGGAGCGCATAGCGCCTGACCGGGGTGGAGGAATTCCTGCACCGCCAAATCGTCCGTCAGTCCGCGAGACACCAGCAAAAATGCCAAAAACGGGTCGATATTGAATTGTTCGCTAATGGCTGAGGCAGTCTCTTTGTCTGCCTGCCGGATCACCCATTTTTTATGCAGCATTATGTATTCTTATCCACCTGGTGGAATTTTTTCAGATTGCCGGCTTTTTCGGCGCGCTTGTCCAGCTCCGCCTGAATGTCCGCCGGGGTAATGCCCTGATTGGCCATCATTACAAGGGTGTGGTAGATCAGATCCGTGATCTCATACACCGTCTCGTCCTTGTCGTTATTCTTGGCGGCAATGACCATCTCGGTACATTCCTCGCCCACTTTCTTCAAAATTTTGTCGATGCCCTGGTCAAACAGGTAGCAGGTATAAGACCCCTCCTGCCGATCCGCCCGACGATCCAGAATCACCTGATATTCACGCTCAATCGCAGTCATTGAAATTGCCCTCCATCTTGGTATAAAAACAGCTGTGGTGCCCGGTGTGGCACGCGGCGCCGGTCTGCTCCACTTGCACCAACAGGGTGTCGTTGTCGCAGTCGCTGTACATGGCCACCACCTTTTGCAGGTGGCCGCTGGTGGCACCTTTGTTCCAAAGCTCCTGCCGGGAGCGGGACCAAAACCAAGTGTAGCCGCTCTCCAGGGTGCGCTTTAAGGATTCCTTGTTCATATAAGCCAGCATCAGCACCTGGCCGGTAGAGGCCTCCTGCACCACCGCCGGGATCAACTCGCCCTTGGCAAAATACTGCTCCAAATCTTCTGTCATTTGCAAATACCTACCGCTTCCCGCAAATCCAGCGTCTTTTTATAAATGCACTTGCCGCAAATGGTGCCATACATTTTTTTATCTTTCATCACCAAAATATCCGTAATGGTGGTAACGCCGCCGCTGGCGATCACATTGCAACTGACCGCCTTGTTCAGCCGATCCAGCCCTTGCACATCCGGGCCGCTGAGGGTACCGTCCCGACCAATATCCGTATAGATAATGGTGGCAACGCCCATCTTCTCCATGGCCTTTGCCAGGTCGATAAAGTCCATTTGGGAGTCCTCGGTCCAGCCCTCGGTGGCCACCATACCGTGCTTGGCGTCGATCCCTACGGCGATCTTGTCCCCATAGGCGTCTACCGCCTGCTGCACCAGCTCCGGATTTTTAAGGGCAACGGAGCCGAGAATGACCCGATCCACGCCCCGATCCAGGTAGAACGCAATATCCTCCATGGTGCGAATACCACCGCCAACTTCCACTTTCAGCGGGGTGTGCTCCACCACCTGCAAAATCGGGTCTGCGTTTACCGGCTTCTTTTGCAGGGAGCCGTCCAGATCCACCATATGCACCCAGGTACAGCCCACCCGGGCAAACTGCTTGGCAGTCGTCAGGATATCCTCTGCCACCTGCTCTGCGGTGGCAAAATTGCCCCGCAGCAGCCGCACCGGCTTACCGTCCATAATATCAATGGCGGGAAAAATAATCATAAGTCGTTACCCTCTCTAATTTTGTTTATAATACGCCCTTGGTAGACAACACCGCACCGCCGGTGGGCTGTACCGCTCCGTGCAGGGCGTGACCAACAGCCTTAAAGACGGCCTCAATTTGGTGGTGGGCGTTGGTGCCGTAAGGCACATCAATATGCAGAGTGATCCCGGCGTTCACCGCAAAGGCGCGCCAAAATTCCTCTGTTACACAGGTTTCATAGTCCCCGCACCGCTCCTGCTGGAATGTGGCGCGGAACACCAAAAACGGCCGATTGGACAAATCCAGATCGCACCGTGCCAGGCTCTCGTCCATCGGCACAGCAAAACTGCCGTACCGGGCAATGCCGCCAAAGTCGCCCAGCGCCCGGCGCAGTGCCTGCCCCAGCACAATACCGGTATCTTCTACCGTGTGATGGGTGTCTACCTCCAGGTCTCCCTGCACCGTCAGCTGCAGCCCAAAGCCGCCGTGCACCGCAAAGGCGGTAAGCATGTGATCAAAAAAGCCGTTGCCGGTGGACACGGCCACTTCCCCACCGTCCAGACACAGGGTGGCTGCAATTTGGGTCTCTTTCGTATTTCGTTCTACCGTTGCCGTTCGCATAAACCGTACCTCTTATTCAAACCGAACTTTTATAGAGTTGGCGTGGGCGGTCAGGCCCTCCGTCTCTGCCAAAAGCATAATATCGTCCTTGGCCTTTTTCAGCTCATCCGGGGTGTAATAAATAAAGGATGACTTCTTCACAAAGCTATCTACCGACAGGGGCGAAAAGAACCGAGCCGTACCGCTGGTGGGCAGCACATGATTGGGGCCTGCGTAATAATCGCCCAAGGGCTCCGGGGACCAATTTCCCAGGAATACAGAACCGGCGTTATCCACCATACCGATATATTTCAGCGGCTCAGCCACGCACAATTCCAAGTGCTCCGGCGCCAATTCGTTCGCAAAATCCAGCGCCTGGCGCAAATTGTCGCACACAATGATTTCACCGTAGTCGTCAAAGGATTTTTGAATGATCTCCTGCCGCACCAAGGTCTTGATCTGCCGGTCAATCTCCCGCAGCGTATTCTTAGCCAAAGACTCGGAAGTGGTTAGCAAAATGGCAGAAGCCCGCATATCGTGCTCCGCCTGGCTCATCAGGTCTGCCGCCAAGAAGGAGGCATCCGCCGTAGAGTCCGCCACAATGAGAATTTCGCTGGGGCCTGCCACCATATCAATATCCACCACGCCGTACAGCAGCTTTTTGGCCGTGGCCACAAAGATATTGCCGGGACCAACGATTTTATCTACCTTGGGGATTCGCTGGGTACCGTAGGCCAAAGCAGCCACCGCCTGGGCGCCGCCTACTAAGAATACCTTATCCACACCGGCCACCGCAGCCGCCGCCATAATATTGGGATTGGGATTGCCGTCTTTGCCGGGCGGGGTCACCATAATGATTTCCTGTACACCGGCGATCTTGGCGGGAACGGCGTTCATCAGCACAGAGGAGGGATACGCCGCCGTGCCACCGGGCACATAAATGCCTACACGCTTCAGCCCGCGAATGCGCTGGCCCATAATAACGCCGCTTTCCTTGGTGGTCATCCAGCTTTGCTGGGCCTGGCGCTGATGGAAGTCATAGATATTTTGCTGCGCTTTCACCACAGCGTCCTTAAAGGCCGGGTCTACCTGATCCAAAAAGGCATGGATCTCGTCCTTGTCAAATTCGATTTTCTTAGGCACGCTGCCGTCAAACCGCACGGTGTACTCCCGCACAGCCTCGTCTCCGCCCTCTTTTACACCATTGATAATGGTGGTCACCGCCTCGGTGATCTTGGGATCCGTCTCCCCTGCCCGCTGTTTCAGCTGCGCCAGAAGCTGGTATTCGACCACGCCGTTTGCTTTTGTGATTTTCATTGTTCTACCCTCTTTCAACCCACTTGCGCTGCCAGTTCAATATCATGCAGGAACGCCTCAATCTCGTCCTTGCGCAGTTTCATAGAAGCCATATTCACGATCACCCGCGCAGAAATGGGCATGATCTTCTCTACCACTTCCAGACCGTTCTCCTTTAAGGTGGAGCCGGTCTCCACAATATCCACAATGCCGTCTGCCAGGCCCAGGAGCGGCGCCAGTTCCACGCTGCCCTCGATCTTGATTACATCCACATCCATACCCTTGGACTTAAAGAATTCTTTAGCCACCTTAGGGTATTTGCTGGCCACGGTTTTGCGCTTGTAGCCGCTGAAGAAATCCGTGCCCTTCTTGGTCGCCAGGGCAAAGGCACAACGGCCGATATTCAGATCCAGCACTTCATAGAATGCACTGCCGTGCTCCACAATGGTGTCTTTGCCTACAATGCCAATGTCGCACACGCCGTGCTCCACATAAGTGATCACATCCGGCGCTTTGGACAGTACCGCCTCGTACGGATCCACCGGCAAGATCAGCCGACGGCCTTTATTCTCCAGAGCCTCCGTGTTCAGCCCCATGGTCTTAAACATCTGTACAGACGCCTTTTCCAGCCGTCCCTTAGTAAGTGCAATGCGCAGCGGGCGATCCAAATTGATCTCCTCGTGAAGCACATCAGTCACCGCCGACACATCCACTGCAAAGCCGATGGCCGGTTTGTCCGTGCCAAATTCGCCCAGCAGATTGTCATACCGACCGCCGGACAGCACTGTCAGACCGCTGCCCTGCACATACCCGCGAAAGATCACGCCGGTGTAGTAGTTAGAACGATTAACAATGCCTAAATCCAGCAGCACCTGCTCCTGCAAACCTGCGGCGCACAGCGTGTCGTACAGTGTTTTAATATACTGCAAGGAGGCGTCTGCGCCGCCCTCGGTATACAGTTCCCGCGCTTCGTCCAGCACCTCCGGGCCGCCAAACAGCCGAGGCAGCCGCCGCAACACCCGGGTCTCTCTGCAATCCTCCAAGGTATCCAGCAAATCGCCCAGCGCTGCAAAGTTCTTTTGCTCGATCAGGTGGCAAATTTCTGCCTTCACCGCCGGTTTTACATTCAGATTGCGCAACACCGCACCAAAGTACCCGGCGTGGCCCAACTCAATCTTAAAGCCCGGCACCGTGCTTTGCATAGCGCGGCAAGCCAGCGTAATGACCTGAATATCCGCCGCCATAGAGCCGTCGCCAATGAGCTCAATGCCGCTCTGCGCCACCTCGAAGTTGAGTTCCCGGGTCTCGCCCCGTTCGAGAGCGACGGTCATCCGACCGGAGGCATAGCCCAGCGCACGGACTTCGAGCGTCAGTTCGCCGACAGGGAGGTTTTTCAGGAAATAGTGGCCCGAAGCGTCGGTCGTCGTACCGAAAGCCGTGCCGACGACGGCCACCGAGGCGTAGGCGATGTGTTCATGGGTATCACGGTCCACGACGTGGCCGAAAAGATTCGCGTCCGTGCTTTTGCGCGGCGCTTCGGCCGCGAGCACGACAAGGCTCTGGCACACGGACAGCGCCAACAAAATATATCGTTTCATACGAAAGTATTGAATAATGGTGAAAGTAAGTCCGCTCCGGCATGCGGATGATTGCGGCTTCCGGCCGCGTTTACAAATCCGGTCCACCCCTGAATCCCCTCCTCGGAAGGGACTTACGGCGTAAAAACACACGCCGCTTCCGCTTTGACGGCTCGGCAAACGATAAATCGTCGGCCCTCGCCTGTCGCCGCAGTTGTCGCGATGCAGCCGGACATGCCGATATTACGAAACGCAATTACGCCGCCGGAGGCGCCCGCAGGGAGAAACGCCGGACCTCGACCGCACATTTGCAGCGCGTGGCTTCGGGTTGCAGCACGGCCAGCACCTCGGCGTAGAATTCATGCGGAGGCTGGGTCTCGGCCAGGTAGGGGAAGAAATAGAAATCGTCGACGACACAGAATTCGACGACCTGTTCGGCAGCGCCGTTGTCGGGAACCAGATCGCCGCTGAAAGCCGCGAAATGGGCATGGTCCTCCAAATAGATATGCACCTTCTGACCCGCATGGGCTGCGAGCAGAACGGCCAGCATAAAGGCCGCGAGGCATTGTTTGAGGCGGAGGTGCATTGTCTTCACGGTGGCGAAGATACGAAAAAAAGGGACCGCGACAAGCGGCCCCTGCAAAAATACCTACAAATGAGGGTGTATGTCCTGTCCGGCACTCCCCGGGGGAAGCGGACACCCCCGGAAAAAGCCGGGCGGTTCAAATGCTGATGTCGAGGATCTCGAAATGGATCGTGCCGGCCGGAACCTCCACGTCCACACGGTCGCCCTTCTTGCGGCCCAGCAGCGCCTTCGCGATAGGCGTGCCGATCGCCAGCTTGCCTTCGCGCAGATTCGCCTCGTGCTCGGCGACGATCGTGTAGGTCATCTGCTTCTGGTTGTTGTGGTTCAGAAGCGTCACCTTGCTCAAAATCTGCACTTTGCTCTTGTCGATCTTCGACTCGTCGATCACGCGGGCGTTGGCCATCGTATCCTCCAGTTTGGCGATACGCATCTCCAGCAACCCCTGTGCCTCACGGGCGGCATCGTACTCCGCATTCTCCGAAAGGTCGCCCTTGTCGCGCGCTTCGGCGATCGCCGCCGAAATCGCCGGACGCTCGACGGAACGCATGTGCTCGAGTTCGTCCTTGATTTTCTTGTAGCCCTCCGCTGTCAGATAAATAATCTCTTGTGCCATAATCCAATAACTCTCCGGAATCTCCCGCCGGAAGCCGGAAATTCCAAAAACCGAATAAAACGTAAAAAATAAGAATCCTGACCCGAAAAGGCCAGAACCCCGTTGCTATTGCATAGACAAAGATAGGAAGTAAAATCCATATTTCCAAATCTTTTTTCGCGCCCCGTGGCACGGATCGTGCCCGCCGTGCGGGGTATGTACATCGCCCTTACGCTTCATCTGCTGTGGACGCTCGGCGCGGCCGCCGTCATCACGCGCCGCCAACGGATACCGGCCTCGGCGGCCGCCTGGCTGGCGCTGGTCTTCCTGCTTCCCGTCGCCGGCACGCTGCTTTACGTGCTGGCCGGATACCGCCGCGCGGTCCCGGCGGCAGAGTCCTGCGACTGCCGGGGCGACGCCGTGGAGCAGATCGTCGCCCGCGGCTGCGGAACCCGCCCCGCGCCCCGCAACAGCGTCAGCCTGCTGCACAACGGCAGCAACGCCTTCACGGCGCTGATCGCCGCCCTGCAACACGCCGTCCGCTCGATCCACATGGAGTACTACATCATCCGCGACGACCGCATCGGGCGCACCATCGCCGAAATCCTGATCCGCAAAGCCCGCGCCGGACTCGAAGTGCGCGTCATCTACGACGCCGTAGGCTCGTGGCGGCTGAGCCGCACGACATTGCGCCGCATGCACGACGCCGGGGTACGCACGGCCGCCTTCGAGCCGGTGCGCTTCCCGTGGTTCACCACGCGCGTTTCGCGCCGCAACCACCGCAAAATAGTCGTCACGGACGGCCGTATCGCCTTTCTGGGTGGCATAAATATTGCGAAATACTACCTCGACGGAGATTACATGGGCAAGTGGCGCGACGAGCACCTCCGCATCGAGGGCGACGCCGTGAAGGACTTGCAGCGGCTCTTCATCGCCGACTGGGCGCGGGTCACGGACGAATGTCTCGACCTGCGCCGTTACGTCGCCCCGCACGGCATCCGGCAGCGCCTGCCGATCCAGCTGGCCTGGTCCGAAGAGGGCCCCTCGCGGCTGACCATCGCCGAGGCTTTCGCAGCGGCCGTCGTCCGGGCCAGACAGCGGGTGCGCATCTGCTCACCCTACTTCCTGCCCCCGACGCTGATCCTCGACGCGCTGCGCCTTGCGGCGCGGGGCGGCATCCGGGTCGAAGTGATGATCCCGACGTGCAGCGACTCGCCGTTCTCGGACCTCGTGTCCGACTCCTACGTCGCGGACCTGCTCGACGCCGGAGTCGAACTCTACCGCTACGACAACGGATTCCTGCACGCCAAACTGGTGATCGTCGACGACACGCTGGCGTCGGTCGGAACCGCGAACATGGACTACCGCAGTCTGACGGACAACCTCGAAGTCACGGCCTTCATCCGCGACCGCGAGACGGTCCGGCAGCTGGCGGCGACCTTCGACGACGACCTCGCCTCGTGCCGCCGCATCACGCGCGCCGAATGGAGGCCGCCGCTGTGGCGCCGGACGCTGGGCGACGTGCTCCGGCTCGTGTCACCCCTGATGTGATCCCGTCCTAAACATCAACGTCTTATGAAACACCTGGTCTTCACCCTCCTCGCCGCGCTCGTCTTCTCCGGCGCGGCCTCCGCCCAACGCCTGATGGTCGGCGTACGCGGCGGCGTCAACTTCGCCGACTACTCGTTCGTCCCGACCCGCATCGGCGACACCCGCTTCACGCCCGGCGCCGTCCGGGCCGGTTACGACGTGGGCTTCGTCCTGCGGCTCAACCTTTCGAAACACCTCCACCTGCAATCGGAACTGAACTACGCCTTCGTCAATTACAACGTGCTGGCCGAGAACTCCGGGAGCCGCCGCATCGCGCTGCGCACCGAGCGGTTCGAAATCCCCGTCCAGCTGGGCTTCCAGTTCGGCGTGCTGCGCCTGTTCGGCGGCGCGCTGTTCCGCGTCACGGAATCCGAGCGGAGCAGCGTCCCGCAGCTGCTCAAGGTCCGCTTCAACAACGGCGACGTGGGCGTCATGGGCGGACTGGGCTTCAACGTCCGCAAATTCTTCATCGACTTCCGCATCTCGGGCTACCCGCGTTCGCGCGTCTGGCACGATTTCACCTCCGAAGGAATCGCCCGGCGCGTCAAAGTGCCCCACGACATCGTCTACGGCGGGTCCCTGGGATTTTTCTTCTGACACCGTCGCCGAAAACGTCCCGGCACGGCGCGCCCCACCGCAACAAGCTGCAAATCGGGCATTTATCCACACCCCGAAACATCGTTCCGGCACCTTCGCCCCGCCCTCAAGCCCCCGCCCCGGCAGGGGCTTTTTCACGCGCCGCCGGAAAAAACGCCCCGCACGGCATCTTCGCAGCCTCCGCGAGCAATATTTTTTTTTTGCAAATCGTTAATTTATGCGTAACTTTGCGCGATAAAGCGCCGTAAAAGATTCATAAATGAAGCAGACTTTTTTATACGCCCTTTGCGGAGTGGCGGCAGCGATCATCCTCGGAGGATGCTCCGGGATGAACGCCCTTCTGAAAAGCGGGCAGCCCGAACTGATTTACAGCAAGGCGCTGGAGTACTACCAGAAGGAGAAATGGCAGCGCGCCTCGACCCTTTTCGAAGGCGTGCAGCACTACTACACGGGCTCGTCGCGCGAAGACAGCATCTCGTTCTTCAACGCCCGCTGCAAGTACAAGAACCGCGATTTCGACACGGCTTCGACCCTGCTGGACGACTTCCGCCGCAAATTCGGCCGCAGCGCCTTCATCGAAGACGCCGAGGGCATGTACGCGCTCTGCTTCTACTACCTCTCGCCGGGTCCCTCGCGCGACCAGACGATGACCGGGCACGCGCTGATCGCCATCAACGAATTCATGTCGCGCTATCCGCAGAGCGACCGCGTCGAGAACTTCCGCAAGATCAACACCGAGCTGACCGAACGGCTCCACGAGAAAGCCTACCTGAACGCCTACACCTATTATAAGACGGGCAAATACAAATCGGCGATCGTGGCGTTCAAGAACGCGCTGAAACAATACCCCGAGAGCAAGCGCCGCGAAGAGATCATGTACCTGATCGTCGATTCGGGCTACCGCCTGGCCAGCAACTCGATCTCCGAAAAGCAGACCGACCGCTACCTGTCGATGCTCGACTCCTACCTCTCGTTCAAGGAGGAGTTCCCCGAATCGACGCACATCAAGAGCCTCGACCGCATGGCCCAGCAGGCACGCGACTACCTCGACCGCAATAACAAAGACAACAACATATAAGATGGAAATCAAGAAGAACATTCCCAACAACACCATCACGCGCAAGCTGGTGGATCTGGACCGGGAGACGGGCAACGTCTACAAAAGCATCAACATCATCGCCCGCCGCGCCAACCAGATCTCGACCGAACTCAAGACGGAGCTTAACCGCAAGCTCGCCGATTTCTCGTCGCCCACCGACACCATGGAGGAGACCTTCGAGAACCGCGAGCAGATCGAGATTTCGCGTTACTACGAACGCCTGCCCAAACCGGTGATCATCGCCACCGAGGAGTTCCTCGACCACGAGCTGGTCTACAAGGAGGGCAAGGACGGCGTGATGAAGGAGATTTAAAATCCGCACGCAATGGCATCCCCGGGCACGTGTCCCCCGCTGGCGGGACGCCACATACTGCTGGGTATCACGGGTAGCATAGCGGCCTACAAGGCTGCCGTGCTTTGTCGTTTATTGAAGACGGCCGGCGCCGACGTGCGCGTGGTGATGACTCCGCTGGCGAAGCAGTTCATCACGCCCCTGACGATGGCCACGCTCTCGAAGAACCCGATTCTGGTGGAGTTCTTCGACCCCGAAAACGGCGCGTGGAACTCCCACGTGTCGTTGGGCGAATGGGCCGACTGCTACCTGATCGCCCCCGCCACGGCCAACACCCTGGCCAAAATGGCCTCCGGCATCGCCGACAACCTGCTGCTGACCACCTACCTCTCGGCCCGCTGCCCGGTCGCCGTGGCTCCCGCCATGGACCTGGACATGTACGCCCACGAGGCCACGCAGCAGAACCTCCGGACACTCGCCCGACGCGGCGTGCATATCGTCGAGCCGGGCGAAGGCGAACTGGCCAGCGGTCTTCAGGGCAAGGGCCGCATGGCCGAACCCGATGCGATCGCCGCATTCGTCGGCGGTCTTCTCCGTGAAAAAAAAAAGAACCTGCAAGGTAAACGGCTGATCGTCACGGCAGGAGCCACGATCGAAGCCATCGACCCCGTGCGGTTCATCTCGAACCACTCCTCGGGCAAGATGGGCTATGCCATTGCCGGGGAGCTGGCCGACAGAGGGGCCTGCGTGACGCTTGTCACGGGCCGCACGGAGCTGCCGACGCCCGCGGGCGTGGAGCGCGTGGATGTGCTCTCGGCCGCCGAGATGTACGACGCCGCGGTCCGGGCTTTCGAAGGGTCCGACGGGGCCGTGATGTGCGCCGCCGTGGCCGACTACACCCCCGACCGGGTTTCGGACACCAAAATCAAGAAATGCGACGGCGACATGTGCATCACCCTGCGCCGCACGCGCGACATCGCCGCCGAGCTTGGAGCGCACAAGGGCGGCCGCCTGCTGGTGGGATTCGCCCTGGAAACCCACGACGAACAGGCGCACGCCGAAGCCAAACTCGAAAAGAAGAATTTCGACTTCATCGTCCTCAACTCGCTGCGCGACGCCGGAGCCGGCTTCCGCGGCGACACGAACAAGGTGACCTTCATCGACCGCACGGGCCGCGAAGAGCTTCCCCTGCTGTCGAAGCGCGAAGTCGCCGAACGCATCGCCGAACGTATCGAAGAGTTTTTCACCGAATAGCGCGCAATCGCACCCGGTTTTCGTTTTTTCATTTTTAATTCTTAATTTTGAATTCTTAATCCCGAATTGGTATGCTACGCCGTCTGTCGGTCGAAAACTACGCGCTCATCGACAAGCTCGAAATGGAGCTGGACCCCCACCTGAACATCATCACGGGTGAGACCGGGGCCGGAAAATCCATTCTGCTCGGCGCGCTGGGCCTGCTGCTCGGAGCCAAGAACGACGGGCAGGCGATGAAGGACGCAACGCGCAACTGCACGGTGGAGGGGACCTTCGACCTCGCGGGAAGCAGCCTGGAAGCGTTTTTCGCCGAGAACGACCTCGACTACGCCCCCGAAACGACCCTGACGCGCATGATCACCCCTGCGGGCAAGAGCCGCGCCTTCGTCAACGACGTACCCGTGCAGCTGGCGCAACTGCGCGAACTGGGCGCACGCCTGCTGGACATCCACTCGCAGCACCAGAACCTGATCCTCTCGTCGGAGGAGTTCAGGACTTCGGCGCTCGACACCGTGGCTGCGAACGGGGAACTGCTGACGCAGTACGCCGCGCAGTATGCCCGGCTTACGGAGCTGCGCCGCCGTCTCGCGGCCCTGCGCGAAGAGGCCGCCAACGGCCGCCGCGACGAAGAGTGGCTCCGGTTCCAGACCGAGGAACTCACCTCGGCCAACCTGCGTCCCGGCGAGCAGGCAGAGCTGGAGGAGGAGCTGGCGGTGCTCGAAAACGCCGACCGCATCGGCGAGGCGCTGACCTCCCTGCGCAACGCCCTCGACGCCGACGAGACCGGGGTGCTGGCGCAGCTCAAGAATTCGGAGAACGAACTCAACCATATCCGCAGCCACTACCCCGCCGCCGGGGAATATGCCGGACGGCTGCGCTCGGTGCTGGAGGAACTGAAGGACATCAACGGTTCGGCCGCCGCCGCATGCGAACGGCTCGATGCCGACCCCGAGCGGCTGGCGAAGTGCTCGGCGCGGCTCGACACGCTGATCGCCCTGCAACAGAAACACCGCGCGGCGGACGAAGCGGAGCTGATCGCCCTGCGCGACCGCTGCGCTGCACAACTCGCAGCCATCGTCCACAGCGACGAGGAGATCGCCCAGGCGGAAGCAGCCCTCTCGGAAGCAGCCGAAAAGACCGCGACGCTGGCCGACCGTCTGCACAAGACGCGCGAGAAGGCCGCTGCGGGATTCGAGAAACACATCCTCTCGACCCTCGCCCGGCTGGGCATGCCCGAGACGGTTTTCCGCATCGCCCTGACACCCCTCGCAGAGCCGGGACGCACGGGCCGCGACAGCGTGCAATTCCTCTTCACGGCCAATCCGCGAATGACGCCGCAGCCCGTCGAGCGCATCGCCTCAGGCGGCGAGCTTTCGCGCGTGATGCTAGCCCTGAAAGCCCTGCTGGCCGAACGGATGCAGCTGCCGACGATCATCTTCGACGAGATCGACACGGGCGTTTCGGGCCGCATCGCCGACGCCATGGGCGAAATCATCGCCTCGCTCTCGGCCTCGATGCAGGTGGTGGACATCACCCACCTGCCGCAGGTCGCTTCGAAGGGCACGGCGCACTTCGTGGTCTACAAGCGCGGCGGACGCACCGACATCACGCGCCTGGGCGACGAGGAGCGCGTGACCGAGATCGCCAAGATGCTCTCCGGCTCGGAAATCACCGACGCCGCCGTGGCCCAGGCCCGCATCCTGCTCGGCAAATAGCCGTACAAAACCGATTTCACACGTGACGGAGCGGCCGGACCGCTCCGCCCGCCATTATAACCCCTAAAAAACACGACATGAACGACATCCTCGAAATTGCGGCCGCCAACCAGCAGCGCGCCCGCGAGGTCATCCGCGACACCGATCTGGAGGCCATCTGGCGCTCGGTGGGCGCCGAAGCGAACCTCGTAGGCTCGCTCCGCACGGGTCTGCTGATGAAGCACCGCGACATCGACTTTCACATCTACTCCTCACCGCTCCGCGTGGCCGACAGCTTCGCCGCCATGGCCCGGCTGGCCGAAAATCCCCGCATCCGTCGCATCGAGTACGGAAACCTGCTCGACGCGCAGGACCAGTGTCTCGAATGGCATGCGTGGTATGCCGACGCCGACGAACGGCTCTGGCAGATCGACATGATCCACATGCCCCGCGGCTCGGCCTGGGACGGCTATTTCGAACGCGTGGCCGACCGAATCAGCGCCGTACTGACCGACGAGACGCGCCGCGCCGTCCTGCAAATCAAGTACGACACGCCCGACGAGGTGAAGATCATGGGCATCGAATACTACCAGGCGGTCCTTCGCGACGGCGTGCGCACCTATGCCGAGTTCGAAGCATGGCGTGCGGCGAACCCCGTCGAGGGCATTCTGGAATGGATGCCGTAAGCCCGCCGGAAACACCGCTCCCCTGCACGGCCCTGCCGGCCGGCATATGGAAAGCATTGAACCGCAAATGCGGCAAGGAGAAATAACCGCCGCAGCCTCAAAGAAAACGGACCGTTCCTTTCGGGGGACGGTCCGTTTTGCGTCAATGCCGGCGCAGCCGCCACCGTTGCACGATCGTCTCGCCCCGGAAGTAGATGACCAGCGAACTGACGATGACCGCCATGCCCGCCACGGTGCTAAAATCGGGGTATTCGCCGGGCAGCATGATCCAGCTCAGCACGGCTCCCAGGACAGGATTGATCAAACGGCACATATTGATGTCGCTGACCTTCGTGCCCTCGGTGCGCAGGGCCATGAACCAGAAACTGAAGGCGAAGACCGAGATGAAGACCAGCACGCCGAGACTCGCATAAAACCCGACGGGCTTGGCCCAGAAGGGGTGGAAACCCTCCGCCGCGATGCCCACGCCGTAAATCAGCAGGCCGCCGAAAAACATCTGCACGGCATTCAGGAAGATCGGATCGACCTTGCCCTTGTCCTCCGAAACCGAAATCGCGGAATAGCCCTGGAACAGGATGCAGGCCAGCAGCAGGACGATACCCCCGATGCCGCGCCAGTCGAGCGGCGAACCGTCGCTGCCCGTGCCGACGATCAGCAGCAGTCCCGCGAGGCTCACCGCAAGACTCACGACCTTGTAACGGTTCAGGCGGTCGTTGCTGGCCACGAGGTGCGCCAGCAGCACGTTGATCAGCGGCGTGAGGCCCATGACGATCGAGCTGATGGCCCCGCTGACGAAATCGACTCCGAAATAGAAGGCCGTATAGCCCATGAACATATTGATCAGGATCAGGTTGCCGAAAAGCCGCCGGTGCTGCATGATCTCGCGCCACATGCCGCGATGCCAGGTGTAGGCGAAGAGAATGATTCCGACAACGGTGAAGCGCAGGCCCGCGAAATTCATCGGCGAGAAATCGTAGCTCAACCCCTGCTTGATGAACGGATTGACAATCGCCCACAATACCGAGGCCAGCACGGCGTAGAGTATTCCTTTTTTCATAACGTGCATCTTTCCGCCGCAAAGGTACGAAAAACGGCCGGCAAAACGAAACCGGTCCGGGCAAATGGACGGGCCGGTCCGGGAGCAGGCCGTGCATTCGCCGGAACGGCGCAGATGCCGGATACCGCGTCCCGGTCCGGGCGGATTCTGATTTTAAGCCGGATCCGTCCGGGCATCGTGAAGAACGGGACGAACGGATAGTACTTGAGGTACATTCCATTCGCCCCGTTCGAGAGATGTGCGGAAATATCCGCTTATAAATGGGAATCCGTTACATCATGCCGCCCATACCGCCTGCGGGCATCGCCGGCACGGCGGGAGCGTCGGACTTCTTCTCGGCCAGCACGCACTCCGTGGTGAGGAACATCGAGGCGATCGACGCGGCGTTCTCCAGCGCTACGCGCGACACCTTCGTCGGGTCGATGATACCGGCTTTCAGCAGGTCCTCGTACTTGTCGTCGCGGGCGTTGTAACCGAAGGCGTCCTTGCCCTCCTTCACCTTGTTGACGACCACCGAGCCTTCGCCGCCGGCGTTCTCGACGATCTGGCGGAGCGGCTCCTCGATGGCGCGTTTCACGATCTGGATACCCGTCGTCTGGTCCTCGTTCTGGCCCTTCAGGCCTTCGAGAGCCGCCGTGGCACGGATGTAAGCCACGCCGCCGCCCGGAACGATACCTTCCTCGACAGCTGCGCGCGTTGCGGCCAGCGCGTCGTCGACACGGTCCTTCTTCTCCTTCATCTCGACCTCCGTGGCGGCTCCGACGTAGAGCACGGCGACACCGCCGGCCAGCTTGGCCAGACGCTCCTGCAACTTCTCCTTGTCATAGTCCGACGTAGCCTTGTCGATCGACGAGCGGATCTGGGCCACACGGGCTGCGATCTCCTCCTTCTTGCCGGCGCCGTCGACGATGGTGGTGTTCTCCTTGTTGAGCGTCACCTTGTCGGCCGAACCCAGCATCTCCAGCGTCGTATCCTCGATCTTCATGCCCTTGTCGGCCGAGATCACGGTCGCACCCGTCAGGACGGCGATGTCTTCGAGCATCTCCTTGCGGCGGTCACCGAAGCCCGGAGCCTTGCAGGCGGCGATCTTCAGCGTGCCGCGGAGTTTGTTGACAACCAGCGCCGAAAGGGCCTCGCCGTCGACATCCTCGGCGATGATCAGCAGCGCACGGCCGCTCTGGGCCACCGGCTCCAGCACGCCCATCAGCTCCTTCATCGTCGAAACCTTCTTGTCCGTGATCAGGATATAGGGCTTTTCGAGCTGGGCCTCCATCTTTTCCGTGTCGGTGATGAAGTAAGCCGAAATGTAACCGCGGTCGAACTGCATGCCCTCGACCACCTCGACATGGGTCTCGGTTCCCTTGGCCTCCTCGACGGTGATGACACCCTCGTTGTTGACCTTGGCCATCGCCTCGGCGATCAGCTTACCGATCGTCTCGTCGTTGTTGGCCGAAATGGTGGCCACCTGCTCGATCTTGGCGAAATCCGAGCCGACCTCCTGGCTCTGCTTCCGCAGCGACTCCACGACCGTCGCAACGGCCTTGTCGATACCGCGTTTCAGGTCCATCGGGTTGGCTCCGGCCGTCACGTTCTTCAGACCGACGCCGATGATCGACTGCGCCAGCACGGTTGCGGTGGTCGTACCGTCGCCCGCATCGTCGTTGGTCTTCGAAGCGACCTCGCGGACCATCTGGGCGCCCATGTTGGCGAAAGCGTCCTCCAGTTCCACCTCCTTGGCCACCGTCACACCGTCCTTGGTGATCTGCGGAGCGCCGAATTTCTTGTCGATGATCACGTTGCGGCCTTTGGGACCGAGCGTTACCTTAACGGCGTTCGACAGCGCGTCGACACCCTCCTTGAGCAGTTCGCGCGCCTCTACGTTATATTTAATATCCTTTGCCATGACTATTTATCGAATTTAGATGATTGCCAAAATATCGTTCTGTTTCATAATGAGGTAGTCCACGCCGTCGACCTGGATTTCCTGACCGGCATACTTGCCGTAGAGCACCTGGTCGCCCTCCTTGACCTCCATCTTGACCTCCGAGGTTCCGGGACCTACTGCAACGACTTTGCCTGCCAGCGGTTTCTCCTTTGCCGTGTCGGGGATGATCAATCCGCCGGCCGTCTTCTCCTCCGCGGGATTCGGGAGAATCAGCACGCGGTCCGATAATGGTTTTACGTTCATAGCTTTGTGTTTTAAATTTGTTTGATATAATATGTTTCATTCGCTTTCGCAACCTCTATCCCATCAATAGATGTGCCAACCGTTTTTTGGCAGATTTTGCGTGACAAACGAGCAGAGGCGACTGCCATTTTGTCATTTCCGCCATTTCCGGACGATTTTTCAGCCGTTTTTTTTGCACGGACCGAAAAATCGTATTACATTTGCATCCCGATACGACGAACTCGTATCACACGGTGGATGTAGCTCAGTCGGTTAGAGCGTCGGATTGTGGTTCCGAAGGTCGAGGGTTCGAGCCCCTTCTTCCACCCGAAAAGGTCTTCTTGCGAAGACCTTTTTTCGTTGGCATGTGCAGACAGTTCAATTGGCCGACACGGAACATGCGATACGAATCCGTCGGGCGACATCGCCTCCGCGCTCCGGTTCCCGGGGCTGCATCATAAAAAAACCGGACGCCTCGCGGCATCCGGTTCTCTTTATATTCCGGCAGCAAATTACTTGCGGTAGATCTTCGTGTAGCCGTAGATAGCCTCGTCGCCGAGTTCCTCCTCGATGCGGAGCAGCTGGTTGTACTTGGCCATACGGTCCGAACGCGAAGCCGAACCGGTCTTGATCTGACCCGAGTTCGTAGCCACGGCGATGTCGGCGATGGTCGAATCCTCGGTCTCGCCCGAACGGTGCGACGTCACCGACGTATAGCCGGCGCGGTGAGCCATCTCGATGGCGTCGAGCGTCTCGGTCAGCGTACCGATCTGGTTTACCTTGATCAGGATCGAGTTGGCGCAGCCCATTTCGATACCCTTCTTCAGGAAGTCCACGTTGGTGACGAACAGGTCGTCGCCCACGAGCTGGCACTTGTCGCCGATCTCGGCGGTCAGCATCTGCCAGCCTTCCCAGTCGTTCTCCGACATGCCGTCCTCGATCGAGTCGATGGGGTATTTGGCGACGAGTCCCTTCAGGTACTCCACCTGCTCCTTCGACGTACGCTTGGCGCCCTTCTCGCCCTCGAACTTGGTGTAGTCGTAAACGCCGTCCTTGTAGAACTCCGACGAAGCGCAGTCCATGCCGATCGACACGTCGCCGCCCTCGCACTTGCGGCCGGGCTTGTAGCCGGCCATCTTGATGGCCTCGATGATCGACTCGATGGCATCCTCCGTGCCGTTGAGCGCGGGAGCGAAACCACCCTCGTCGCCTACGGCCGTCGAGAGGTTACGGTTGTGGAGCACCTTCTTCAGGTTGTGGAACACCTCGGCGCCCATGCGGATGCCCTCCTTGAACGAAGGAGCGCCCACGGGACGGATCATAAACTCCTGGAATGCGATCGGAGCGTCCGAGTGCGAACCGCCGTTGATGATGTTCATCATCGGAACGGGCAGCGTCTTGGCGTTCGCGCCGCCGATATAGCGATAGAGCGGCATGCCGAAATAGTCGGCGGCAGCGCGGGCAACGGCCAGCGACACGCCGAGGATGGCGTTTGCGCCGAGCTTCGACTTGGTGGGGGTTCCGTCGAGGGCGATCATGGCCTTGTCGATGCCCACCTGGTCGGCTACGTTCATGCCGATGACGGCCGGAGCGATCACTTCGTTAACGTTCTTCACGGCGTTCAGGACGCCTTTGCCCAGGTAACGGCTCTTGTCGCCGTCACGAAGCTCAAGGGCCTCGTTCTCGCCCGTCGACGCTCCGCTCGGAACGGCAGCGCGGCCGAATGCGCCCGATACGGTACGAACTTCGACCTCGATGGTCGGATTGCCTCGCGAGTCGAGGATTTCCCTTGCGTGAATCTCTACAATCTGCATAGTTGTAATAATTTGAATTTTATGGTGTTTGAATGCTAATTCCCTGAATCGGCACGGCAAAGGTACAAAATAATTGTGAATTGCAGTTTCATTATTGTTATTTTTTTCACGACAACAGCATTCGTTTCCGCGGATTTTTCTACAAATATCGTATCTTTGTGCCGCGGCACAGACGCATAACCTGTAAACGACTTTCAATCAATGCGAAAAGTTCTTTCGTTCTCGCTCTTTCTGATGCTGGGCCTCGTCGCCTCGCAGCTGCTTCCCGGCGCACTCGGCACGGCCTATCCGGGTTTCAAGGCGACTGCCGACACCCTGCTCTACATCTGCCTGGGATTCATTATGATCAACGTCGGACGGGAGTTCGAAATCGACAAGTCGCGCTGGCGCTCCTACACCGCCGATTACTTCATCGCCATGGCCACCGCAGCGCTGCCGTGGCTGCTGATCGTCCTCTACTATATTTTCGTACTGCTGCCCTCCGACCTCTGGACCGACTCCGCGGCGTGGAAGGAGAATCTGCTGCTGAGCCGTTTCGCGGCCCCGACCTCGGCCGGTATCCTCTTCACGATGCTCGCCGCGTTAAGCCTGAAAAACAGTTGGATATACCGTAAGATCCAGGTGCTGGCTATCTTCGACGACCTGGACACCATCCTGCTGATGATCCCGCTGCAAATCCTGATGATCGGCCTCAAATGGCAGATGTTCGCCATCGTGGGCGTGGTCGTCGTACTGCTTATCGCAGGCTGGCGGTGGCAGGCGCGGTGGAACGTCCGGCAGGACTGGAAACGCATCCTGGGGCTTTCGGCGGTGGTCTGCGCCCTGACACAGGCGCTCTACATCGTCACCGCGCGGTGGTACGGACCAGAAAACAGCATACACATCGAGGTGCTGCTTCCGGCCTTCGTGATCGGCATGCTGATGAAGCACAGGGAGATCGACACCCCGACCGAACGCCGCGCCGCAACGGGCATCTCGTTCCTGTTCATGCTGCTTGTCGGCATGAGCATGCCGCTCGTGACGGGCGCTTCGGCGGCAGACGCCGCCGCGGCCGCCACCTCCATCACGGCGTCGCAGCCGATGATGCCGTGGGGCGTGCTGATCCTGCACGTCGTGGCCGTTTCGGCGCTCTCGAACATCGGGAAGCTGGTCCCGGTCTTCTTCTACCGCGACCGGAAACTGAGCGAGCGGCTCGCACTCTCGATCGGCATGTTCACCCGCGGCGAGGTGGGCGCGGGCGTCATCTTCATCGCCCTGGGATACAGCCTCGGCGGCCCGGCGCTGATCATCTCGGTGCTGACGCTGGTGCTGAACCTGATCCTCACGGGCGGCTTCGTCGTCTGGGTCAAGAAACTGGCCCTGAAAAGCTGCACACCCGAAGCATAATTTCATCGACCTCCATGAAAAGATACGCATTCATCCTGCTCGTCCTGCTGTCGGCGGGAGCCGTCCGGGCGCAGCGGTATGAGAAGAACATCCTGGGCGTCCGCGCCGGCGTCAACGTGTCGACCTGCGACATCTCGATCGAAGACGTGCGGATAAACACCGGTTCGCGCGCGGGATTCCACTTCGCCGTGACGGACCAGATCCTGCTCCACCGCAGCCTGCCCCTCTACCTCGAAACGGGCATCGGCTTTTCGAGCCGCGGCGGCAGGGCCGCCGCTGAAATCTACGGCGACATCTACAACATGACCATGCGTCCGTTCTACATGCAGGCCCCCCTGCTCGTCAACTACCATTTCCACATCCGGGATCTCCTCACGATCCAGCCCTTCGCGGGCATATACGGCGGCGTGGGCATCCGGGGCGCGATGAAGACCGAATACGGCAACGAGGATATGTTCAGCGCCCCGGGCTTCCTCTCCCGCATGGATTTCGGCGTGCGCGCGGGCGCCGGGTTCGTCATCAGACGCATCTACCTGGGCATAAGCTACGACATCGGCTGCCGCGACCTGTTCCGGGGCGGCGAATTCTTCGGCTACGCACTCCAGCCCGAAAGCGCCGAAATACGCAACAACTGCCTGACCGTAAACATCGGTTACAATTTCTGACATCCGACAGCTATCCAGCTAAAGCAAAAGCATTTACGGATATTTTTTTCATTATCCGTAAAAAATTTCGGGGGGGGGATTTTTCGAAAAAATTATCCTATATTTGCCACGTATACAAACCCAAACCCATTCATTATGAAAAAAGTATTGCTTATCATGGCCGCCATCCTGCTGGCAAATGCCGTTTCGGCGCAAAACTACGAAAAGAACATCCTGGGCGTCCGCGCCGGACTGAACCTGTCGAGCTACTCGATTTCGGCCGGAGGTGCGTCCATCAGCACCGACTCGCGGGCCTCGTTCCACGTCGCCGTGACCGATCAGATCCTGCTTTGCAACAAACTGCCCTTCTACCTCGAAACCGGGCTTGCCTTCTCGAGCCGCGGCGGCAAGGTCGACGGCGTGAGCTTCCGCCCCTCCTACCTGCAAATCCCCGTGCTGGTGAACTACCACTTCAACATCAAGGACATCGTTACGATCCAACCCTTCGCAGGTCTTTACTACGGGCTCGGCATCGGCGGCAAAGTGAAGGTCGGCGACGAGAAGGGCGACATCTTCGGAGACGAAGGCGGGTTGAAACGTTCCGACCTGGGCGTGCGTCTGGGCGCCGGCGTCGTCTGGAAACGCATTTACTTCGGGCTGGGCTACGACATCGGCTGCCTGAATCTGGTCAAGGAGAGCGACGGCGAGGGCACGATGCGCAACAACTGCTTCACGATCAGCGTCGGATACAATTTCTAATCCGCCCCTGCGCCAATAAAAAAGGGACGTCCTCGTCGGGCGTCCCTTTTCCGTTCCGCATAAACGGTCATTCCCGCAGCAGCACCGACGAATCGCCGTAGCTCAAAAAGCGGAAGCCGTGGCCGAGGGCGTAGTCGTAAATCCGCCGCCACCCGTCGCCCACAAAGGCCGAAACCAGCAGCAGCAGCGTCGATTTGGGCTGGTGGAAATTGGTGACGATATTGTGCACGATGCGGAACTCGTAGTCCAGCGGCGTGATCATAATCTGCGTCGAGGCTTTCAGCCGGTCCAGCCCCTCGCGCTCCATATACCCCGACAACTCCTGCAACGCCTCGCGGCCCGAAAACTCCGCGGGAATGTCGTACAGCTCCCACTGCCCCACGACCCGCCCGGCATCGGGCGTCCCGGCCGTGCGGATGCGCCACGCAAGGGCCGCAAGCGATTCCAGAGTACGCACCGAGGTGGTTCCCACGGCGGTGATATGCCCCCACTTCTCCAGCAGGCGGACCACCGTCGCACGGCGCACCTCGAAATGCTCGGTGTGCATCGGATGCCGCGCGGCGTCCTCGTCCTTGACGGGCAGGAACGTGCCCGCCCCGACATGGAGCGTCACCTCCTCGAAGGCGAATCCGCGCACCTTCATCTCCCCGATCAGCTCGGGCGTGAAATGCAGCCCGGCGGTCGGTGCGGCCACCGAACCTTCGAACTTCGAATAGACCGTCTGGTAGCGCGTGTTGTCGATCTCCTCGCTCTCGCGGTTCAGGTAGGGCGGAATCGGAATCCGCCCGAGGTATTCGAGCAGCTGCCCGAAGGTCATCGGGGCCGTCCACTCGAAACGCACGACGCACTCGCGGCCGTGGTCCTCGACGATCCATGCACGAAGGTGCTCGGCGCAGCCCCCGCGTTCGAAATTGATCTCCACGTACCCCTCTTTCCACTTCTTGCGGTTGCCCACGATGCACGACCATGTGCAGCCGCCCGTGACGGCGAACGCCCGCTCGTAGTCGGCCGGGTCGTGCGGCTCGAGACAGAAGACCTCGATGCGCGCCCCGGAGAGCTTGTGCATGACGATCCGCGCCCGGATCACCTTCGTGTTGTTGAAAACCAGCAGCTCCCCGGCCGGCAGCACGTCGCCGATGTCGGCGAAACGCTTTTCCGCGATTTCTCCGCCGCGCCAGACGAGCAGCTTCGAGGCGCTGCGCTCGGCGAGCGGGAATTTGGCGATCCGCTCGTCCGGAAGGTCGTAATCGAAGCGGCTGATGTCGATATGTCGTTCCATATTTTGCCCGAAATTATGCGGCAAAGTTACTATTTTTTGTAACTTTGCGGCGCTGCAAGGCAATAGAAAAAGGAAAAACCCATGAAAACCGACTTTCTGGTTATCGGTTCCGGCGCCGCGGGCCTTTCGTTCGCGCTGAAAGCCGCAGCCCACGGACACGTTACGATCGTCACCAAGGGCGCGATCGAAGAGTGCAACACCAATTATGCACAAGGCGGCATCTGCTCGGTAACGTACGCTCCCGACACATTCGAGAAACACATCCGCGACACGCTGGTCTGCGGCGCAGGCAAATGCGACGAGAAGGCCGTGGAACTGGTCGTGCGGCGGGCCCCGGAACTGATCGCCGACCTCATAGCCTGGGGCACGCGTTTCGACAAGACCCCCGACGGGCGTTTCGAGCTCAACCGCGAAGGCGGACACTCGGAGCACCGCATCCTCCACCACGAGGACCTCACGGGAGCCGAGATCGAACGGGCGCTCGTGCAGTCGGTGAGGGAGCATCCGAACATCACGGTTCTCGAACGCCACTTCGCCATCGACCTGCTGACGCAGCACCATCTGGGCGAATTCGTCACGCGCCACACGCGCGGACTGGCCTCGTTCGGGGCCTACGTCCTGAATCTCGACACCAACGAGATCGAGACCATGCTTTCGAAATTCACCGTCGTGGCCACGGGCGGCTGCGGCAACGTCTACTCCACGACCTCGAACCCCGTGGTCGCCACGGGCGACGGCATCGCCATGTGCCACCGCGCCAAGGCGATGACCGAGAACATGGAGTTCATCCAGTTCCACCCCACGACGCTCTACAACCCCGGCGAGAAGCCCAACTTCCTGATCACCGAAGCCATGCGCGGCTTCGGGGCCATCCTGCGGCTGCCCGACGGCAAGGAGTTCATGGACAAATACCACCCGATGAAATCCCTCGCGCCGCGCGACGTGGTGGCCCGCGCCATCTACCGCGAGATGACCAAACGGGGTTCCGACTTCGTCTACCTCGACGTGACGCACAAGGACCCCGAGGCCGTGAAGAGCCATTTCCCGAACATCTATGAAAAATGCCGCTCGATCGGCATCGACATCACCAAAGACTGGATTCCCGTGACCCCTGCGGCGCACTACTGCTGCGGCGGCGTGAAGGTCGACACCAACGGCGAAACCTCCGTGAAACGGCTCTACGCGCTGGGCGAGACCTCGTGCACGGGGCTGCACGGCGCCAACCGTCTGGCCTCGAACTCGCTGATCGAAGCGGTGGTCTACGCCGACCAGGCCGCGCGCCACACGGCGTCGCTGCTGGAGAAAGTCGATTTTCAGGAGGGCATTCCCGACTGGGATTTCGAAGGCACGCAGCACACCGAGGAGATGCTGATGATCATCCAGTCGAAGCGCGAGATGCAGACGATCATGTCCAACTACGTGGGCATCGTGCGGTCGAACCTCTCGCTCAAGCGCGCCATGCACCGGCTGGAAATTCTCTGGCAGGAGACCGAGGAACTTTACAACAAGACCAAGCCCAACCGCGAACTGTGCGAGCTGCGGAACATGATCGCCATCGCCTACCTGGTCATCAAGCAGGGCCGCGAGATCAAGGAGTCCGTAGGCTGCCACTACAACGCCGATTACCCGAAAGAATAACGCATGACACAACAGGAAGAGATAACCCGGCGGCGGACCTTCGCCGTCATCGCCCACCCCGACGCGGGCAAAACCACCCTTACGGAAAAACTGCTGCTGTTCGGCGGCGCCATCCACGTGGCCGGAGCCGTCAAGAGCAACAAGATCAAGAAGGGCGCCACGTCCGACTTCATGGAGATCGAACGCCAGCGAGGCATCTCGGTGGCCACGGCCGTGATGGGATTCGAATACCGGGGCTGCAAGATCAACATCCTCGACACCCCGGGCCACGAGGATTTCGCCGAGGACACCTACCGCACGCTGACGGCCGTCGACTCGGTGATCATCGTCATCGACGGCGCCAAGGGCGTCGAGGCCCAGACCCGCAAGCTGATGGAGGTCTGCCGCATGCGCCAAACCCCCGTGATCGTCTTCATCAACAAGCTCGACCGCCCGTCGAAAGAGCCGTTCGACCTGCTGGACGAGGTGGAGAAGGAACTGCATATCCGCGTGCGGCCGCTGGCCTTCCCGATCTCGAACGGACCCACGTTCAAGGGCGTCTACAACCTTTACGAGAAGAACCTCTCGCTCTTCACGTCGGACGAAAAGCTCACGGCCGACGCCTCGACGGCCGAAATCTCGGACCTCGCCTCGCAGGAACTCGAAGGCTACATCGGCGAGAAGTTCGCCGCCCAGCTGCGTTCCGACGTGGAACTGGTCGAGGGCGTCTACGACCAGTTCGACCGCGACGCCTACCTGCGGGGCGAACTGGCCCCGGTGTTCTTCGGCTCGGCGGTGAACAATTTCGGCGTGCGCGAACTGCTCGAATGCTTCGTGCGCATCGCCCCTTCGCCGCGCCCGGCGCCGACCGAAACCCGGCAGGTGGAGCCTGCGGAGCCGAAAATGACCGGCTTCGTCTTCAAGATCCACGCCAACATGGACCCCAACCACCGCGACCGCATCG